>Ga0214164_1000001_pt1 | contig 266456 bp, 284 predicted proteins | sample TroBogepilimnion_13_FD_153003 | JGI IMG/M metagenome (GOLD analysis project Ga0214164, IMG submission 153003) | Freshwater microbial communities from Trout Bog Lake, WI - Practice 03JUN2009 epilimnion v4 | ecosystem: Environmental > Aquatic > Freshwater > Lake > Epilimnion/Euphotic zone ... | reverse complement strand
ACTCGGGTTGAGCCTGAACTGGTGGAATTTTTGATGCAGCTAAAGCTCAATGAGCTCGTTCCGCCTAAGCTTTATGCAGCCGTGGCAGAGGTCTTGGCTTGGGCTTATGAGGTCGATGGTAAAACAGCCAACAATCCCAAGGGCGCTAATTTGCTAGATGCTAATTCAGATGTTTAAATGAAAAAAGCCCAGTATTTGCAGGGCTTTTTTAGAAATCTATGGTGAAACCTTAAATAAAAGGTTTTATACCTGCAGATTTGTCACTTCTTTGTAAGCGTCAACCAAGCGATTGCGAACAGCAATCATCCCTTGTAGGGATAGGTTTGCTTTTTGCAAAGACACGATCACATCTTCAAGAGAGGTGTCTGAGGCACCTGTCGAAAAGGATTGAGCCTTAGCTTGAGCGCTATTTTGAGCATTATTAACGTTTTCAATGGCATTCTTTAGTGCAGCTGAGAAATCTACACCATTGCTAGCTTGAGAATCATTGGACGGTGCTTTCCCACTTGCAGCGGCTGCTAGTGCCTGCATGCGGCTAATCATTGAATCAACGTTTGGTGTGGTCATAATTTCTATTATCCAACAAAATCAGTCTACCGCAAAACCTGCTTCCTTATAAGATTTCAGCTTGTATCTCAAAGCCCTTGCTGAAATTCCCAATATCTCTACGGCTTTTGTTCTGCTTCCATTTACTTCTCCAAGAACTTTGAGGATATGCTCGCGCTCTACTGACTCAATATCTTTGCCTAATTCATGATTAATGGCTGCAATTTCTGTGCCATGATCAATCAATTTAGGGTTTGAATCGGGAATAATTTCTACTTTTGGATGTGTTTCCGTTATTGCTGGATCGTGGCTTAGACGAGAGTCGTCTAATTCCAAATCCTCGGCATAAATCTCATCCCCATCGGCTAGTAAGACTGCACGTTGAATGATATTTTCAAGCTCTCGTACATTTCCCGGCCAGGAATACTTTTGAAGCAAAGCCCTGGCGGCATTGCTTAGGGTTAGCGAATCTCTCCCTACATTGATGCTGTAGCGTTTGAGAAAAAACTCAGCTAAAGGCAGAATATCCATGGGGCGTTTTCTGAGCTCTAGAACATGTATTGGAAAAACATTGAGGCGAAAGTACAAATCCTCCCTAAACTTACCCTGCTTGACTTGTTCTTGTAAATTCAAGTTCGTCGCCGCGATGATTCGAACATCTGCCTGAATTGATTCGGATGAGCCTATGCGCTCAATCATTTTGTCTTGCAGCACTCTCAGAAGTTTGGCTTGAAGTGGGGCCGGCATTTCTCCAATTTCATCTAAAAAGAGAGTGCCCCTATTGGCCTGTTCAAATTTTCCAACCTGTGCTTTGGTGGCGCCAGTAAAAGAACCTTTTTCATGACCAAATAAAATAGACTCTAGCAAAGTATCCGGAATAGCAGCGCAATTGATTGCCACATAAGGGCCCTTGGCGCGTTTAGAGCTTTGGTGAATGTGATTTGCAATGACCTCTTTACCTACGCCTGATTCACCAGTGATCAGGACGCTGGCATCAGTAGTAGCAACTTTTTCACATCGACCAAGCGTCGCGATCGTTTTGGGATCTACCGCAACTATTTGCTTCGATTTACTTTCAATATGCTGTGCTGTGTTGGCTCTATCAGGATTTCCTGCGGGTCGAGCATGGCTGGTATGCGCGATTTCAGACGATATCTCAACAATTTTGGATATTTGTGGAGTTTGATAACGCGAAATAATTTCAATGAGTTGTGAGGGAATAAATGGCTTTACCAAAAAATCTCTAGCGCCCGCCTTAAGTGCCTCGATAGCGAGTTTGGTGTCTGCAAACGCCGTCATGATGACAACCGGTAGGTCTGGGCATTCCTTTTGAGCAACTTTTAAGAGCTCAAGACCAGTCATTCCGGGTAACTTGTAGTCAGTAATGAGAATCGTATTGAGGCCCGGCTGTAGTAACGGAATTACCGTTTCTGCGCGCTGATGGGTGACAAATTCAACCCCTTTCATACGCATGGTCACCCCAATAGCTTCGCGAAGATCTTCATCATCTTCTACTAAGATAACTGGAAATCGAGAGTCAAGAAGATCATTCATGATTGGTTGCACTCACTGAGTTAAGAGGTTATTTTTTTGTCAAGATGGGTAGTCCTATCGTAAACACAGCACCTTGCTTACGATTTTCTACGGCAATTGACCCGCGGTGTGCTTCGAAAGTATTTTTAGCAATAGATAGACCAAGTCCAGTTCCGTTTGCACTGGTGGTGGAAAATGGCTCAAACAAAGAATCAATAATTGTCGAGGCAATTCCAGGGCCTTGATCAGCGATAGTGAGAATCATTTTTTGATTTTCAATATATGCATCTAGTTGTACTACATCATTCTCTTTGGAAACTGCGAGTGCATTTTCCAGGATGGCAATAAGGGCATTCGGGATTGCCTTGGGCTCAGCTAATAACTTGATATTGGGGTTGATATCCAAATTTATCTCTAGTGCAACATTCTTTTCATTGAATAGAGCTTGAATGCTGCTTACCGCTTCGCTTACTAGCAGCTTGGCTGAAGCTGCGATCGTTTTACTGGGGCGATTAGAGATAAAGCGCAACATATCTTGAGAGAGTTTTTCTAAGTCATAAAGTTGTTTGCGTAAACGCTCAGCAAACTCCTTAGATACTTCTGGACTTAAAGCATCGTCACAGAGATGGGAAGAGTAAAGCAATGCTGTTGCCAAAGGGGTGCGAAATTGATGAGCAATACCAGCAGCCATCTTACCCATTGCGGTTAGGCGATTCTCACGTTGAATTTGTTGGTGCAAGGCAATATTTGCGGTGATGTCTTGAATCTGAATAAAGCTACGCACGCCTTCGTCGATGCGAATCAGTTGTACTGTACGAGTTGGAGTTTTTGTATTCTCCGATTGATCTGCAATAACAAATTCATTGGGAGAAATAGATGTCTGCCAGTGTTTTGGTATGGCAAAAATCACGCCTTTTTGTAGCTTGGGCAGGAACTGAAACACTGCGGGGTTATGTAGTTGCACAACCTCGTTTTCAAGCAAGATAACGCCAGCAGGAATGGCATTTAAAAGAACGCCTAGACGCTGATTGGATTGTTGTAATTCTGCTGTGAGCTGGTGGATCTTATCTTGTAGGGCTATTTGCGCAACTTCAAGCTTTTGAGATTCAGCGTAGAAGATCGCAAATGCCTCCTCAAGCTGATTAGCAGCAACATTGGGGCCCATCGCTTTTGCATTGACACTCATCTCAGATCTCTATGGTTAATTTCATTGGTAAATGGCAAAACAAGGCGCAAAATATGAGGAGGAAGGCAGTATAAAAAGACGGCAATTTTTGCCTATAAATAAAAGATTTGACGCTAGGATATCAATATTTAGCAAAAAGTGGCAAAAATGTTCTATATTTAGTGCTATTATCGTTTCTATAATTTTTGCCAAATTCCTTTGAAAGCAGCATATTGAGCGACGAAGCCCAATCCGAAGTGCAAGCGAGTGAAAAGGACGCAGCAGTAGTCAGTATTGGCTCACGTTCTGCTTCTCCGGTCGCTGCCGCGGCACCTCCAGCAAGGGGTGGGGCAAAGCTTCCTCCTAAATTGGGTGAGCTTCAGCAGCGTTTTAAGGCGTTGAACATGCAGCAAAGACTAATAGTTGCTGCAGCTTTACTGCTCTTTATATCTGCATTAGTGTTCGTAACGATTACAGGCAGATCAAAGGACGACTATCGGGTCTTATTTTCGAGCGTAAATGAGCGGGACGGAGCAGCAATCGTAGCCGCCCTGCAACAGATGAATGTCCCCTATAAGTTCACCGAAGGAGGGGCGGCGATCTTAGTGCCCGAGTCAGCGGTTTACGAGACTCGTTTGCGTCTAGCAGGTCAAGGTCTTCCCAAGGCAGGTAATGTGGGCTTTGAGTTGCTCGAAAATCAAAAAATGGGCACTAGCCAATTTGTCGAGCAGGTCAATTACCAACGCGGTCTGGAGGGTGAGCTTGCACGCAGTATTAGCTCTTTGGCGCAGGTGAAGTCAGCGCGTGTCATGTTGGCCATTCCAAAGCAAACGGCATTTATGCGAGAGCAAGAAAAGCCAACTGCTTCTGTGATTGTGACTATGCATCCCGGTCGTTTTTTGGATCCACAACAAGTTGCCGCCATCACCAACTTAGTGGGTTCGTCGGTACCAAACCTTGGGCCGGCAAATGTCACCATTGTGGACTCAGATGGCAGTTTATTGGCTCCAAATCCACAGCGTTTAAGTGGTTTAGATAGTAATCAGCTCAAATATGTTGGTGAGTTAGAGGGGGCCCTGTCTAAGAGGGTTCAGGCAATTTTGGAGCCCATAACCGGCAAGGAAAATGTCCGTGCCCAGGTAACGGTCGATATGGATTTTGGCGAGCTAGAGCGTACTGAGGAGACCTTTGGGCGTAATTCCCCTCCCAATCAATCCTCTATTCGCAGTCAACAAACTCAGGAAGGGGCCACGCCAAGCGCAACTGCTGGTGGGGTGCCTGGTGCGCTCACCAATCAGCCTCCTCCGAATCCTACGGCCCCAATCAATACTCAGGCTGCAGGTAATAACGGTCCTCAAAATCTGAATGGACCCCCAACCAGCTCTAGTTCTGGTTCAACCAATATTAAGCGTGACTCTACTATTAACTACGAGTTGGACAGAGCGATTCAGCGCATGAAGTCCGAAAAAGGACAGGTGCGCAGAGTGTCAGCCGGTGTTGTTGTTAACTATAAACAACCACTCGGCGTGGATAAAGATGGCAAGCCACTTAAACCTACGCCCTATAACGCTAAAGAGCTTGACCAAATTAACAATTTAGTACGCGATGCAGTCGGTTACAGTGAAAAGCGTGGCGATAGCGTCAGTGTTGCCAATATTCCTTTTAAGCCTGAAACAGTTGATGAACCCCCGTTTTACAAGCAACCTGGGGTGATTGAGTTAAGCAAGGAATTTTTCAAATTTGCCATTATTTTGGGCTCACTAGGAATTATGTTCTTTGGTGTGGTCAAGCCCTTGCTCTTTCCGAAAAAGGTCGACACTGCGGCAGAAGAGCAGCGCATTGAAGAGGAGTTTGACGAGAAGATCAAAGCTGAGATGGCACAGATGGATCCAAAAGCTCGCGAAAAACGTCGCATGGAAATGGAGTTGCTTAAAGAGCGCCAGCGTATTGCTGAAGAAGAGGAGCGTCAACAAGCTGAGGCGGAGAAAAAGCGTATGGAGGAGGAGCGCCAGCGTCACGAAGAAGAGAAGAAGCAGGAGTATGACGAGCTTCTCAAATATGCCCAAGACTTTGTTGAAGAAAATCCAAAAGTGGTGGCCTCCATCTTTAAGGAGTGGTTGGCCGAAGATGCTGAGAAAACTAATACTGCTAACGCTGCGGCCGCCGCTAGCGCCCCTGCAGCTTGATATAAAGAGTAAGGATCATGGCTGAAGAAGAAGTTGCAGCACCCAAAAGTCTCTCGATTGCTGAGGCTCTTAAGGAAGGAGTTAAGGGCGCTACTCAGGGTGGAACCCTAACTTTTGAGGAGTTGGATGGGGCATCACGTGCTGCGGTAGTTTTGCTTGCGGTAGGGGCTGAATCTGCTGCTAACGTATTACGTGGCATGACCCCCTTTGAAGTCCAGCGCCTCTCCGGCAAGATGGCCGTTGTGCGCTCCTTAAGTAGGGATCTGGTCCTGCAGGTACTCCGTCAATTTAAGGATGTAACCGCCAATAATTCGCATGTAGCATTTGATACAGATTCCTTTATGCAAAACATGCTCACCAAAGCCATGGGCGCGGAAGGTGCGTCTGATTTGCTGGGTCGACTGGAGTCGACCTTGGATATGTCGGGTATTGAGACCCTAAAGCGCATGGAATCGGATGTTTTGTATGAAATGATTAAAAATGAACATCCGCAAATTATCGCAACCGTCATGGTCTTCTTGGAGCCTTCGCAGGCTGCAGCGGTGCTTAAATTATTTGCTGATGACTTGCGTAACGAGTTAATCTTACGTATTGCCTTGCTAGAGAAGGTGCAACCTGCTGCTTTGAAGGAGCTCAACGAAGTGATGTCTCGCTCAGCCGGTCCAGATGCCGACTTCCGCAGAAGCACTGTGGGTGGCGTAGTTCCCACTGCAGAGATTCTCAATATGCTCTCTGGTGGCTTAGACAAGGAAGCGCTGAATACGATTCGCAACTTCAACGAAGAGTTGGCAGATGCGATCCAAGAAAAAATGTTTGTGTTCGAAGATTTCAACGAAATCGAAGACCGTTCATTGCAGACGCTATTGCTTGAGGTTCCTCAGGAAACATTGGTCCTTGCACTCAAAGGTGCAAGTCCTAAGTTGCGGGAAAAACTCTTCAAAAATATGGCTAAGCGTGCTGCCGATGGTGTTCGTGAGGACCTAGAGACAAGGCCCCCGGTCAAGATTCAAGAGGTGGAAGAGATGCAAAAAGAAGTTATTCGAATTGCTCGAACCCTCGCTGATGAAGGCCGTATGATTATGGAAAGGGGCAAGTCCGCCGATGCCTTCCTCTGATGAGGACTCATTGCTAACGAGGTGGGAGCCGCCCTCCTTTGATCCTCCTAAGCCCCCTAAGCCACCCAAGGTTGCGCCGATTCAATATCCTACGGTTGAAGAGGTTGAGGCCATTCGCGAAAACGCCTATCAAGAAGCATACGAACTTGGATCAAATCAAGGATTTGTTGAGGGGCGTGATGCAGGCTACAAAGAGGGAAAAGAGTTCGGCTATCGAGAAGGATATAAGCAAGGGTATCTTGAGGCAGATCAGGAGACTAAGCGTTTACAAGCAGCTTTGGGTCAGTTGCTTGAGGCGTTGAAGGGGATGCCCGAAGCTATTGCTGAACCCTTGACACAATTTAGTTTTGATATTGCCAGTCGCCTTGCTGCCAATGTATCCATGGAGCGTGGGCCGTTTGTGATGGCTGTGCAAGAAGCTCTGATGCGTCTGCCAAGACCTGGTGAGAATTTATATTTGCGTTTGTCAGCACAAGAAGTAGAGACCTGGAAAAAAATCGTTGACGATCCTGGCTTGCCGTTTAAATGCACCATTTTGATTGACGCTGATATTCAGCCGGGCCACGCCTATGTCGAGGTAAGCGGATCTCGAATTGATGTTGGCTTGAATGCGCGCTTAGCCCTGGTGAGAACTGCCTTAGACCTTGATCGAGTCAAGGATGATTTCCCGATAAATGACAACAAATTATTACTCAATAAATCAGAATTAAGTGAGCACACACTAGACTCCGAATCCAATGCATCACAAGCTTTGCTACAAAATAGTCAGTTAAATTCAGATAGCGATGTCAAGGACCAGGACTATGAGTCTTAGCGTATTGCAGCCAAATGAGCTTGCAGCTCAGCTTGAGTCTAGAAGACAGTACTTGGGAGAAATGCCTAGGTCAATCAGAGAAGGTAAATTAAAGCGGGTATCAGGAATTGTTCTTGAGGTTGAAGGGTTGCCTTTAAGTATTGGTGCTGGGGCTACAATCTTGTCTGAAATTGGTGGTAAGACATATGATGCTGAATGTATTGGCTTTAATGGCGGCATTACCTATCTCATGCCCATAGATGCGGTTGAGGGAATTTCTCCCGGGGCCCTGGTCTATCCTGCCAACACCCCTTTTGTATCCGAGGGTGGTTACAGTACCGGCAATGTAGTTAAACCATTGCCGATAGGTGAGAGCTTGCTAGGGCGTGTTGTTGATGGCCTGGGGCGCCCTATTGATGGCAAAGGTTATGGCGATAAACATTTTTCACCAACCATTCACCGTCTCTTAAATCCATTGGATCGGACGCCAATCCATGAACCTTTGGATGTTGGAATTCAGGCAATTAATGGCCTCTTGACAGTAGGGCGTGGGCAAAGGGTAGGTATTTTTGCTGGCTCTGGGGTTGGGAAAAGTGTACTGCTGGGAATGCTTGCTCGCAACTGTGTTGCTGATGTCATTGTTATTGGCTTGGTTGGTGAACGCGGGAGAGAGGTTCGGGAATTTTGTGAGGATACCCTGGGCCCTGAATCCTTCAAGCGTGCAGTTGTAGTTGCCGCCCCAGCTGACGCCTCTCCCTTGGCGCGCTCTAAGGGGGCATCCTATGCAACCGATGTAGCGATCTGGTTCCGTGATCAAGGAAAACACGTGGTTTTAATTGTGGATTCATTAACTCGCTATGCAATGTCGCTAAGGGAAATTGGGCTGAGTTTAGGTGAAGCGCCAGTTGCGCGAGGTTATCCCCCGAGTGTTTTTGCACGCATGCCAGAGCTAGTTGAGCGCGTTGGGAATGGTGCCAATCCAGATGGATCGATTACCGCGTTTTACACGGTGCTGCTTGAGGGGGATGATACCAATGATCCTGTGGCAGATACTGCCCGCGGCATCTTGGACGGACATTTTTTTCTCTCAAGAGAATTAGCTGATAGTGGGCACTACCCTGCCATAGATGTAGAAAAGTCAATTTCAAGAGTTATGCCAAGAGTAGTTTCAAAACCCCACCTACTATCAGCAAGGCGCATCAAACAGCTCTACAGTCGCTATATGCGGGGAAGGGATTTGGTGTCCATGGGGGCCTATATTTCTGGGTCAGACCCAGACTTAGATGTAGCCTTACAGACTTGGCCAAAAATTCAGTCTTTTTTGCAGCAAGATGCCGAAATTGCCATACCCATGGAGCAAACAGAGCTTTTACTTACTGAAATTGCACCAATTCAGCAGGGGACTTTGAGCTAATGAAAATAATTTTTTAGATATCTCAAAAATGGCAAATACTTTAGAGCTTCTTTTGCGCTTAGCAAAAATTCGAGAAGATCAGGCCATGGCTCGCGCTAAACGTGTTACCGGTCAAATGAATCAATCAAAATCCTTTAAAAATCAAGTGCTTAGTTATGCAAAAGAATATGAGGAGCAAATGCTTGAGGGTGGTCAAAAAGGGGCTTCCGTAGCTTTTTTGCAAGATGCAAATGCATTTAGGGAAAAGTTAATTTCTAGTTCTTTAGAGATGGATGCACAAATTAATGCGTTGATCAGCTCATCCGAGGAAACCTTGAGGGCTGCAACACAAGTTCGGATGAGAACTCTTGGGCTTACTAAATTAGTAGAGAAAAAGCATCGCGAGGAGCGTGCAAAGCGTGTCAAAGTTGAATTAAATCAATTTGAGGATAACTATGCAGCCCGACTTAATCTTAAAACTGGCATGAAAGATGCATAGCAAATAGTGCATCTTTGGAGAAAACATGTCAGCAGTAGGACAATTACATACGCAAGTAGCTCGCGGCGCCAATAGCGTTGCGCCAAGGTCGGGTCTTCAATCCGGCGGTAATGCCACGTCCACTGATCTTTCAGCCTTTTTAGAAGCACTTGGACAGGCGCTAGGGTCAAGACAGACCCCCAATCCAATGGGCAATCCAAATTTACAGTCCCAAATTGGGCAAAATTTGCCGCTTACAGGTAATAAACTCCAGTTAACGACTGCAAATAGTGGTGATCAGGCCCAATTATTCTCTGCCCAATTGGCAAGCCAAGGCATGCTCAATCAGGTGACTCAGTCATTGCTGGCACAAAATGCCTCTAACAATGGTAATGTCGCATCGCAAAATTTGGCGATTACTAATGCTACCTTGAATACTCAAGCAAGCTCTACAAGTTCAAGTGGAATAGGTCTATCCCAAGTAGATTCCGCTCAAGCATCTATGATCAGTCTCGCCTTGCTAAAGGCGATCAGGGCGTCCGGAAAAGACTTGAATGCTCAGCAGCAAGAGCAGGCTGCTTCATTATTGTCAAATCTACAGCAGGCCGGCTTATCAACCCAAGGAGTGCAAAACGCCCCTCAATCATTGCCTCAAATCGCTAGTGCTCTACAAGAATTTGCACAAAAAAATAATATCAATCTGCCGGCAGATGTACAGGCTAAGTTGACCGACTTGATGACTAAGGGCAATACAGGATCTATCAAATTGCTCAGCGTTGGAGCAAACGGCGGGAATATCGCAGCAATGGACCTTTCTCGTCCAGCTGGGGCGCAAAATTTAATGGATTTAAAGCTGCCCACATCCTTAAGTGCTGCATTAGACAAAGCTCAAAAAGATAGGTCCTTCAACGGCGTCTACCAAGCAAATCAGGGCGGTAATTCAGGCCTGAGTTCTTCATCTCCCGCGAGAGATTTTGGCGCTCAATTTAATGGAACTAACTTGCAAAAAAGCAGTCTGATTTCTGGCTCAGCTAACTCGGGCTCGACCATTAAAGACCTCAATTTAAGAGACCCCTCTGACTCAAGTCAAGGCAACGCGTCAAACCTCAACCAAATTACTGATTCTGTTGCTTCTGCTTCAACAGATCTCAAGAGTGCAAATGCGGAAGATGCTTCAGTCCCAAAAACTGCTGATCAAAAAACAAATCTGGATCCAGCAGATCCAAATGCAGTGACTGCATTTGCGGGTGGTATGAATCGACTTGAAGCGCAATTGCCGTCCACGCATCACTCTTTAGCAATAAATCCTTCAGCCGCTTCTCTGGCTAGCGGGCCTGTACATGCCCAGATCATGAGCGCTGCGCGCTCCGGAGGTGGAAGGATTACTTTAGAGCTAACCCCGCCCGAGCAAGGGACTATTCGTATTGACCTAAGGATCAACTCTAGCGGTCAGGCGCATTTGATTGTAGAGGGGGCTAATGATGCCACTAAGGCTCGTTTAGATCAGGGCGGTCAAAGCTTAAAGAATGAGTTTGCTCAAATGGGCCTGAATTTGTCCTTAGATATGCGCCAAGGAGGGCAGTCTCCCCAGATGCGTGAACAGGCTTTTGCTACTGCCTCTCAGGGATCCTATAGTAATAATTCAGCGGATAACCAAGGCTCTAGTGCAATATCAACGGTAAATTTAGCCAGTTCAGGTGATAATAAGGGTATCAGCAATACAGTACACCTGTATGCTTAAAAATAATGAGTTAAGAGGAATTCAGTAATGGCTGAAGAAGAGCGCATAGAACCGACATTAGATCCGAATGCCTCGGCACCTGCAGCTGCCCCAGTATCAGCCCCAGCTGGTGGCGGCGCATCTGAGGGAGAGTCTCCAAAACCGAAGAGTAAAAAAACACTCTTTATCCTTATTGGATTGGTGGTGATTATTGCCGCATCAGTTGGTGGCTACATGTATATAGAGCACAAGCATGAAGCACAAAGACTCGCAGAAGAAGAGGCAAAGCGACCCGAAAACATTTTAAAAAAGCAATTAACAGAACGAAAAGAAAATGCGCCACCTATCTATATTCCACTTGAGGAAATGGTTGTCAATTTGCCTGGTCGTGGTGGCGAACACTATTTGCAAACCAAAATTGTTTTAAGAACGAACGATTCGTCAACAGAAGGCAAGATCAAAGACTTTATGCCGGTAATTCGGGATAAGATTATTACCGTGCTGTCATCGCGTCAAATGCAAGAATTGGCCACGGTCGAAGGTAAGGTCATGATGGCACGTGAAATTGCCCTAGTTATCAATTCAATAATTGCCCCCCAGCTCACTGCTATTTACGTTTTACAGCAGCAGCCCGGTACTGCTGATTTGCAAAATCTTGAACGCATTGGCGCGGTTCCCAAAGAGACATCTTCGGGCCAAAAAATTACTGGTGAAGCGGCAAGAGCGGCGGCAGAATTTTGGAATGTTACAGAGATGGATTTACCAGTTCAAGCCGTCTTGTTTAGTTCATTCGTGATGCAGTAATTTGTCACCGCAAAAAATCCATTAGGAAATTATGGCGGCCGAGGAAATTAATGTCGAGATGAATATTGACGCTGAAGATCAGCGTGCAATGTTCGATAAGTCAAAGATTATTGCGCGTCGGCGTATGCCGACTCTGGAACTTATCCATGAGCGGTTTAGTCGCGCAGTTCGGTTGACATTATTTAATATGATTCGCGCTCCAATTGAAGTGCAAATGCATCTACCTGTAGTTAAAAGCTACCAAAAATTCGTTGATGAGTTTCCAGAGCGCACAAACATCAACATAGTCGGTATTAGGCCACTGCGCGGGGTTGGCTGCTGGATTGTTGACCCTGGAGTTGTTTATATTGCTATTGATAATATGTTTGGTGGTGAAGGGCGCCTAGCTCCCCGCCTAAACTTACGTGAATACACTGCAACCGAACTCAGAATTATTCGACGTCTTGTGGACGCTTTCCTAAGTGAGTACGAAAAAGCGTGGAAATCAGTTTATGAGATCAAGTTTGACTTCATGCGTCAGGAAACGAACTTTGGTTTTGCAAAGATTACCTCCCCAGGTGAGATGGTTTTGCATTCTAAATTCACTATCGAGATTAATGGCCGCCCGGGCGATATTGATCTTTGCATTCCATTTTGGGTATTGGAGCCTGTAAAAAGCATTCTTTATAATAATATGCAAGGATTTGCCACCGAGCCAGACCAGCATTGGACTGATCTCCTTAGTGATCAAGTGCATGAGGCGCCCGTTACTGCTGTGGCAGTATTAGCAAGAAAGCAAATGCTCTTGCGCGAAATTACATCCTTGTCGGTTGGCGATATTATTCCAATTGAAATCAATGATCCCGTCACTGTTTATGTTGATGGACTGCCAGTGATCAAAGGGCAATATGGAACTAAAGATGGGCGTTACTCGGTTAAAGTTGGCACGATTCAGCATCCTGCAGAGTTCTTGAAGAGTCCTCTTGAAAGTGCTCGTTTGGGTCCCAGTATGATGCGTAGTGCAGAAAAAGGGGAATTATATGAGCAGCTCCCAGACACCTCCCAGACAAATTCTCAGACTGTAAGTGAAACTGCCCCTATTCACGTTGCTAAGGATACAATTAGCGAGATCGCTGACGGATTAATGCCGGATATCGAGTAAAGTAAATCTCAGCATATTTATAGAGGAACGCAATGGCTGAAAATGACAACGATTTAGCGAAATCGCTAACCAGCACTGATGTCTCTGGCTCGTTGCGAAAAGCTACTTTTCAAAATCTTGAGGGCGGCGCAAATGGTGGCGCAGATTTCAATGAGATAGATTTGGTAATGGACGTGCCAGTTCAGGTAACGGTTGAACTGGGGCGCGCCAAGATGCAAATACGCAATTTACTCAACCTGACCTATGGGTCAGTTATTGAGTTAGATATATTGGCAGGAGAGCCCCTGGAAGTGGTTGTAAATGGTTGTCTGGTGGCGCAAGGAGAGGTTGTGATTGTGAATGACCGTTATGGTATTCGACTCACTGATATCGTTACGCCTGCTGAACGACTTCGTAAAATCAATCGTTAATTAATATGGGCTCCTCAGTCGGAGGTATGCTGTTATTTTCTTTCATCTGGCTCACATTGGCAGCAGCCCTAATTTGGGTGGTGGCCTACCTAGTTAGGCGCGATTCTTCTACTCGAGCCAACAACCCTAACATTCTTATTTTGGCGCAACAAGCTATTGGACCCAAGGAGCGTGTTATTGTTGTTAATGTTTTGAACCGTATCATGGTGTTAGGCCACACCTCCAATCAAATCAGCATTCTTGCTGAGCTCGATCCGGAGGAAGTAAGCCATTTAAAACCACAAACAGTAGGTATTGACTTTGCAGATAGTCTGCGTCAATTTGTGAAAAGTAAACTAAGATGAGACGCAAGATTTTTTGGCTCTCTATTGGACTAACAACAGTACTAGGATTTTTGCCATTCTTGGCTTGGGCGCAAACATTACCCTTGGTTACCTCAAAGGTAGGGGGTGGTGGGACGATGTATTCTGTCCCAGTAGAAACGGTACTGGCGCTCACTGCATTGAGCTTTTTGCCTGCTGCTCTTGCCTTGATGACCAGTTTTACACGTATTTTGATTGTCTTCTCTTTGTTAAGGCAAGCTCTTGGGCTTACAACAATGCCTCCCAATATCGTATTGATTGGCCTTTCTTTTTTTCTGACACTTTTTATTATGAATCCGGTTTTTGAGGCCATTTATAAGGATGCTTATCAACCTTATGCTGCTGGCAAAATGGGTTTTCCTCAGGCTATTGAGGTTGGGGGTAAGCCCTTAAAAGAATTTATGCTCAAACAAACGAGGAGGGATGACCTTAATTTGTTTGCGAAGTTATATGGCAAGGAAATTGCTACCCGTGATGATGTTCCTTACACTGTATTAATACCCGCCTTTGCTATATCAGAAGTAAAGACGGGGTTTTTAATTGGCTTTGTAATTTACCTACCCTTTTTAGTAATAGATTTTGCCGTTGCAAGCATTTTAACTTCGCTCGGTATGGTGATGGTATCGCCGATGATGTTTTCTTTGCCGTTAAAGCTAATAGTTTTCACTTTGGCTGATGGCTGGGCATTACTATCTACTTCATTAGTGCAAAGTTACATAAACTAATCCGCATGGAAAACGGAACAGTTATTGATCTTGTTTTTCAGGCGCTCAGAATGGCAGCAGTAGTCATTGGGCCGGTAATGATGGCAATGCTAGTTGTTGGCTTGGTGATTGGTATTTTGCAGGCAGCAACTTCAATAAACGAGTCTACCGTTGCATTTGTACCCAAGCTGATCGTATTTGCAGTAGTCATATTGTTAATTGGCCCGGTAAGCTTGACGCTCTTGACCGATTACATCAAAGAGTTGTTTGCTCGTATTCCAGGCTTAGTGAATTAAAAGTAGTAATTAATGATTACTTTTACTGGTCTTCAAATCGAGCACTTTATGGCGTTGTTTATGTTTGCTTCGCTTAGAGTTTTTGGTTTGTTTTTAACCGCCCCATTTTTTGCCTTTCGTGCTTTTCCAATGCAATTTCGACTTTTAATAGCATTGGCATTTTCTTTTTATCTTATGCCCCTTGTCGGTTCTGAAGCTATCCCTGACCCAGGAAGCATCACCTTTTTGGCATCAATACTTGAATTATCTCTAGGCGCATTCATTGGTTTCGTAGTTCGCGTAGGTTTTATGGTGATTGATATAGCTGCCGAATTACTATCTTTTCAGTCTGGGTTTAGCTTCGCATCTAGTTATGTGCGTGATCCCAATCTGGATTCAGGCCTGGTGGGGCAATTTCTAGGGTTAGTTACGCTTGCTTTAGCGTTTACCTTAAACGTACATTTGGTCTTAATCGATGTTGTATTGCAAAGCTTCAAAAGTATTCCCGTGGGAGTTTGGCCGCAGGCTTGGACATCTCGGGGTATAGTGAATCTGGTAAGTGCTTCATTTCACTTAGGCTTGGTTCTTTCGATGCCTATCTTTATGGTTTATATGATGTTTAATCTGACTCAGGCTTTTTTAGGGCGAACAAGCCCCCAAATGAATCTGTTTTCTGTTGGTTTTGCTGTGAGTATCCCGCTAGCATTTTTGGTGTTATTTATGATCCTTCCGGATTTGCAAAATATTCTAGAGAGGTCGCTTGAAAATCCGATGCAAATAATTCGTCAAGGAATGGAGGCCCCACTTGCAAGGTAGGATTATCGCGATTGGTTTGGCCTTAATATTCATATCTCGGACTGACTTTGCCTTTGCGCAGAGTTGGGTCAATGGCTCTGTAGAGAAATCTCTTAGCCCCATCGAAAGGACTTTGCTGGAGAAAAACTCTTTAGATCAAGCCCCCGTTGGGCCAGATGATTGTGAGAAAAAATTCCCTTTCCCGCCAAATAAAAACAGCGCCCCCTATGCAGAAAATGGTCCAGAGATTTGTCAGCGACTTCAAATCAGGGGGCAGCGGATGCAATGTGAGATAGATGCTTTGGTGAGTGAAGCTCCTGAGCACAATGCCACCACTGGAGCCAAAGTGCAGCTTGCCGCTTGGGCAAGGTGTAACAACAGAATTGCTAACCTATTGGTAAATGGATATTTTTTGCCTGCAAGCGAAATCGAGCGTCGCCTTCAGATCTGTAGTTCGAACTTTTACTCTGATCCTGGAAAAACCCCTCCACTTGGCTTGTATCAGCGATTCGTAAAGTGGATGTGGAGTAATGATTTAATACCCACTCCTTCTGACCAAGCTTTGGAAGTTGCCTTAAAGCAATCGACTCCACTTGAAGTGAGTCAAGAATCGGCAGGATTAATGCGGTGTGAGTGGATGTATTCAACTAGCAAGCTGCCAATCATTAACCCTCTAACGGGTGCAATTACTATTCCAGGAGCCGCATATTCTGATGGCGCAAATGATTCGTCAATCAAGGTTTTGCCTAAAAAGCCTGCTAAAAAATCCATATCAAAGAAGACTCCTGCCATTCAATGAGGCTCCACATTTGGGTTAGAGAAATCATTTCTGGCGGGCGCTTAACATTTCACCAAAATATGCCGTTTAATATTCAATAACTTTATGGAAGCTAAAGATCAAAAGTGATCAGAGTTTGTTTGACCACTTATCTTGGCTATAAACTGGGCGGGTGAGACTGAATTCGCTATGGGAAGATGATGAAAAAAAATAAATTTGTAACTCTGTTCTTTTTACCCGCTGCCTTTTGGGGGGTTAATTGGGTGCACGCAAATGAGGCTCAAAACTCAGCCCCTGCTGCTGCTAGCTCTGTAACTAGCGCTGCAGCATCGAATGAGGATCCATTGAGTAAGGCGCTTGTTAATAAGATAAGCCAGGGATCAGGGGATATTGTTATCCGTACAAGTGATTTACCTGCTAGCCCAACCTCTGAGAACAAGGCGCCTGAAACTAAACCAAAAGTTAGCAAGGTTGCTTCTTCAAAGCCTGTTGAAAAGGCTGAGCATGAGGTCCATTGGTCTTATATTGATGGTCCAGGAGGCCCAGAAAATTGGGGTAGCCTAGATAAAGCAAATATGGCATGTACTAACGGAAAGACCCAATCCCCAATTAACATCAACTTAGATCGTGCGCTTAAGGTGGAGTTGCCTCCTCTAGAGTTTTTATATCGCCCCTCCCCATTAACTATTGTGGATAACGGTCATACTGTCATGGTGAAGTATGGAGAAGGTAGCAATCTATTGGTTGATGGTCGTCAGTATCGCTTGGTGCAATTTCACTTTCATAAGCCGAGTGAGGAGGCTATTAATGGTGAGCGCACGGATATGGTTGCTCATTTAGTGCACCAGCACTACGACGGAAGCTTGGCGGTTGTAGCAGTGCTGATGAGTGCTAAACCCGCGGGAGGCCCTAAAAAGTCTTGGTTTGGGGATGAGGTAAGTAGGGGGAATGACCTTATCGGCACCCTTTGGAATAACATCCCTCTTGTAAAAGAGAGAGTTGACACACCAGGTGTGATGGTTGACGTCAATCAATTGTTGCCGGTCGATAAGGGTTACTTTACCTACATGGGTTCGTTAACAACTCCCCCCTGTAGCGAGAACGTGCTGTGGTTTGTGATGAAAAACCCAATTTATGTCAGCGAAAGTCAGGTTAAGAATTTTGATCGACTCTACCCCATGAATGCTCGACCCCTTCAACCCAAAGGTGATCGGGTCATCAAGGGGACAGTTGCTAACTGACATAATTAGCCACCCTAAGTAATAAAAAACCGGCAATATTTGCCGGTTTTTTATTACTTAGGGTGGCTTGATAGTAAAAAAGAGGGATAGAGCCGCAGCACCTGGCCCTTAGACTAGCCAATTAAATAAGTATCCCTTTTATAAACTGGCACGCCTTTTGCATTTATAAGCTTGGACACCATCTTTGTAGAGGTGTTTAGGAGAAGATTATGAATGCAGTGCCAAAATACGACCCCTTAAGCTTTGGAGAGTCAGCTCTAAAACTTCGCACTTACCGTCAGGAAGTGCTTGGGAATAATTTGGCCAATTCAGATACGCCTTATTTCAAGGCTCGAGACATTGATTTTGCAAATGTTCTCCAAAATCAATTAGATGGTATCGAGAATTCCAGCTCGTTGAAACTAGCTACCACGCATCAAAACCATCTTTCTGGAACCGTTACGCCTGAAGATCCCAATTTGCTATACCGGGTCCCTAATCAGCCCTCAATGGATGGCAACACGGTGGATGCAGATATCGAGCTCAGTGAATTTTCAAAAAATTCTGTATTTACTCAATCAGCATTGACCTTCTTGGGTGGCACCATTAAGAGTCGTATGTCTGCAATCACTGGGCAAGCATCATGAGTTTGATGAGCACTTTTAACATTGGCGCAACTGGTCTTGTGGCTCAGTCATTTCGTTTAAACACGACCGCATCGAATTTGGCGAACGTAGATAGCGTTTCCGGTCCGGATGGAAAGCCGTACCGCTCTAGGCAAGTTATTTTTTCGGCTATGCAGCAAGCAGGAAGCCCAGGATCGGGTGTTGCGGTTACTCAAATTATTGAGAGTAATGCACCGCTTCGTCGCGAATATAAGCCAGGGCATCCCAAGGCTGATAGTTCTGGTTATGTTGATATGCCAAACGTGAATCCTACAGAAGAAATGGTGAATATGATTTCTGCTCAGCGCTCATATCAAATGAATATTGAATCAATGAATGTGACTCGGCAATTAATGCTATCCACATTAGATTTAGGTAAGTAATAAAAGGCTTATAAGGAGAGAATTCAAATGGCTACAAACCCACTTAACGGTATACGTATTTATGATCCAGCAACAGCTAATCAGCCTGCATCAACAAGTTCAAGCTCTACTTCTGCTGCTAGTCAGACGCAAGATTTTTTAAAATTGTTGACGGCGCAAATTCAAAATCAAGACCCAACTAGCCCAATGGATGCCTCCACCATGACTGCGCAGATGTCAAATCTGAGCATGGTGCAATCAATGCAGGATATGAATTCATCTCTCGCGGCCTTGTTAGCGCAAATGCAAAGTTCAAACTTCATTACCCAATCATCATCAATTGGGCATTCTCCTTTAGTAGCAAGTAATCAGATTGCTTACAGTGGTACCGGTAGTGTCATGCTAGGCGGTAATGTTGCTAATGCTATGTCTGATCTGACTGCAACCATTACTGATAGCTCTGGAAATATCATTAATCAGGTGGATTTGGGAGCCGCTCCGACCGGCATGAAAAATTTTGCCTGGAACGGTCAGGATAGTAATGGTCAACCTGTTGCAGCCGGTAGCTACTTTGTTCAATTTATGGGTACTAATGCCAATGGTGCGGCTGATAGCTCTACAACGGCCTACGTAGCCTCACCTGTTGTAACTGTTTCAAAATCAGCGGATGGCAAAACTGTGAACCTAAATTTAGCAAATGGAATGGTTGTTGATGCAAATAGCGTTACCCAGTGGGACAGTTAATTAAAAAAATTATTCAGATAAAAGGTACATAGTATGGGATATAACATCGCATTTTCAGGCTTAAGCGCAACTGCTGAAGCTATCGACGTTACCAGCAACAACATTGCCAATGCACAAACTGTTGGATACAAAGCTGGTGAATATCTGTTCTCTGATGAGTTTTTCAGAGCGCAAGATCCGCAGAGTCGAGATCGAAGTGGAATGGGAACATACAGAGAAATGATTCGCCGTAATCAGAGCTACGGGACAGTCACTGATACTCAAAATCCATTAGATGTGGCTATTACTGGTCAAGGTATGTTTGTATTAGCAAAAAATACAAGTGGAACAGTGCCCACACAAACGCCAGATACATTTCAGTATTCACGTAATGGCCAGTTTGGTATTGATGCAAATAATCGAATCGTAAATGAAAATGGTATGTTCGTAGTAGGTTATCCAGCTTCTACGGATGGAAAATCCATCAATCAATCTTCATTTTCGGTATTGACTTTGGATCAAAGTCCAATGCCAGCAAAGCAAACTGCTACCTCAACTATTGCAATGAATTTGGATAACCGTGGTAATCCAATTCAAGCAACATTTGATCCCACTCAAGTAAATTCCTACACCCAAACGACATCGCAAACTGTATTCGATGCAGGCGGAAATCAGCATACATTATCAACCTACTATGTGAAGCAAAATCCAGCAACATTGTATTTTTACCCACAAAACGGTGGCACCAATCCAACGAGCGCCACTATTTTTGCATTTAATCCCAACCAAGATACAAGCGCTGCAGCTGATAACTTTAGCGCAAACCAAAATTTAGGTTCTGTACCCAGTGGCGTGAGTCCTTCTACTCAAATGGCAACCACAGCTACCCCTGCTACAGGGGCTGCTGTAACCAATGAAACTGTTAGCGGCGTCACTCTAACAGCCTACCCTCCCGGTCAAAATTCTACCTATCAGATGACGTTGTCTGATGGTACCCAGCTAATGGTGACAGCCCAACAAACAACGAATCTTGCTGGTCAAACGGTGGTTCGTTATGGTTATGCAGCCGATCGCTATCAAACTTTTGTAACGGTTGATGGAATTAATGTGAACAGATCAATCGCTACTGGAAGTCAAGTAGGAGCTGGTTACAAGCCCTCAAGCTCTCTTACCGGGGATAGCTCAACAGGACAAGCATTGACCGCTACAGGAGCACTCACTGCGGGAAGTCCATATACGGTAGCGTTGGCCGGTGGAGCAACAGCAACAGTTTATGTGACTAATGCAGGTCAGATTGATAGGTATAAGTTTAGTGGGGGGTCGGGATATGCGGCAGGTCAAGTAGTCACGATTCCAGCGGGATCGCTAGGATTAGGCTCATCAGCTGTAACACTTCCAGCGCTTACCTCAGCTTATATTGGTGGCGTATTAAACGCTTCCTATACTGGTACGGTTATTACTGCATCTGGATTGACAAGTACACCAGTAAATTCACCTATAACTGCCACATTAGCAAATGGTGCAAAGGTAGATATTAGCCTAACAGTAACTGGTGCAAACATTACGGGATACACAATCACTTCCGAACCTGGTACAGCGAATGTAGTCCCAGAGTCAATTGCTGGCATAACTATTCCAACTGGAACCAATGGATCAACTGCTCCAGTAACATTACCAATTAGTATTGCCCATAATGACTTTTTAGCTACAACTGTAAGTACGGTATCGGTTGGGGGTGCTTTGGCTGGAAGCGCTGCAGCAGGAAATTACACAATTGGTACGCAAAATACCGTTGGAGGCCTAACCGGAACCTTGACAGCGCCAGGAGTGCAAGCTGGTTTAGGTGGAATTGCTGGTGTCTATACAGTACCAATTATTAGCGGCAGTGGAACGGGAACTGGAGCAGTAGCAACTATTAACTACGCAGGTAGTGGAACGATTAGCAGCATACAAGTAAGTGGGGGTACAGGCTATAACGCAAACGATCAATTAACGATTCCTGCAGGGGCTCTTGGAGCTGGATCAGCTGCAGTGACGTTAGGAAATGTAGGCGGCTCTAATTTGGTGAATGGCACACAACTGACCTTAACAAATGGCGCAGGTACACCCATTGCATCCGCACAGACAGTGGTGGCTGGAAGTGCTGGCGGTACTCAAACATTTACATTTAACAATGGTTTGACATTCACATTAAATACTCCAGCAGGTGATACGGCTGCAGGTATTGCTGCAGGAATGAGTGGCAAGATCATTGCAGTCGCTAATAATCCAGTCGGAACCATGGCATTTGTCGCAGGTAAGAATATTGATGGTTTGCAGCGCGATCAATTTGGCGTACCGGCGTATACAACAAAAACATCACTCTCAACAACTGTAGGAAGTGCGGTTAGAGTAAATCAATTGGCTGTGACCATTGATAGCACTAATATGACTGCATATTCTGCGGCGCAATCAACTTATACAAATACCCAGGATGGAAATTCCCAGTCACAACTGACTTCATATACATTTGATAACTCAGGTAACTTGATGGCAACCTATAGTAATGGCCAAACATTGCTAAAGGGTCAATTGGCTATTGCTAACTTTAATAACACTGCTGGGTTAATACCAATTGGCAATAATGCGTATGCAATGTCAGGAATAACAGGATTGCAATCCGGCACCGCTATTTATGGAACAGCAAATTCTGGAAGTCTGGGGGCAATTCGAAGCAAGGCAGTTGAAAGTTCAAACGTTGATCTGACTGCAGAATTGGTTAAGTTAATGACCTTACAAAGACAATATACCGCAAACTCTCAGGCGGTTAAAGTAGAGGCCGCAACAATTGTGGATGATGCAATTCGCATTGGACAGTAAATATAAATGATTAATCGTTTCGCCTACACTTCGATGACAGGAGCTAGCTCTGCAACTGAGCAGCTCGCAGTCACATCGAACAATCTGAGTAATGCCCTAACTCCTGGTTTTCGAGAGGTGATGAACGCCTATCGAACTGTTCCAATCAATGGATTGGGCGCTGATACTCGAGCATTTGTTGCCGAGACAACACCAGGCACAAACTTCACCACTGGTCAAATCGAAACAACTGGCAATAGTTATGACATGGCTATCAAGGGTGATGGATTTTTTGCGGTTCGAAAACCGGACGGTTCTGAGGCATATACGAGAGCGGGCAGGTTTTACGTTAATGAAAATGGGGTATTGCAAGCTGGAAGGGGTGTACCCGTTGTCGGGACAGGCGGTTCTATTACTATTCCTCCCAATACTTTGGTACAGGTTGCAGAGGATGGCGCTGTATACACTCAGCTTCCAGGTTCGCAATTTTTAAATCAAGCTGGAAAGCTTAAGCTTGTTAATCCAAATCCAAAAGATTTGGTACGTGATGAAGATGGATTATTTAGTATTCCTGGGACGCAGGCCGCAACAGACGATAAGATTCGAGTTGTGCAAGGAGCAATCGAATTGAGTAACGTGAACTCTGCTCAGGCAATGGTAGAGGTTATTAGTCAGAATCGATTAAATGAATTAAATGTCCGGTCAATTCAGGCAGCAGATCAAAATGCACGATCAGCAGTATCACTGCTCTCGTTATCAAAAAGCTAAATTTTAATTAAAGGGTAGGCCATGCTTAGATCACTATGGATTGCAAAAACCGGGATGGATGCCCAGCAAACGAATTTGGATTTAATTTCCAATAACTTAGCAAATTCCTCTACAAATGCTTTTAAAAAGATTCAAGCCAATTTTTCTGATTTGCTGTATACAACTTTTAGAGCGGGTGGATCAAACTCGAATGCGCAAAATCTATTGCCATCCGGCTTGCAAATTGGTGCAGGATCAGCTGTAACATCTACTGAGCGTGTCAATATTCAGGGCCCATTAGTGCAGACAGGCAATAACTTAGATGTTGCTATCCAAGGTAACGGCTATTTTCAAATTCAGCTTGCAGATGGCACTTTGGCTTATACCCGTAACGGTGCATTTAGTTTGAGCGCGACTGGACAAATTGTTACCAATGACGGTAACGTAGTATCTGGCGCAGGCGTAATTCCGTCAACAGCAACTGGTATTGTGATTAACGTAGCAGGGTTGGTGCAGTACACCACACAAGGCTCAACAAATTTAACTCAAGCTGGTCAGTTAACAATGGCTTCGTTTGCCAATCCAGCGGGTTTGCAAGCTTTGGGTAATTCAAATTTTGTTCCAACTCCAGCTTCCGGAACAGCGCAAACCCAAATTGCTGGTACTAACGGAATGGGAACGGTAAATCAGTATTACCTAGAGCAATCTAACGTGAACGTGGCTGAAGAGATGGTGAACTTAATTGCTGCACAAAGAGCCTATGAAATTAATACAAGAGCAGTCACTGCATCAGATCAAATATTGCAAAGAATATCTAATTTGGGGCAATGAGTGATTAATTTAATTATCCGTTTAGGTCGTTATGGAGCTGTTTGTGCAAGCATCATCACCCTTTGGGGCTGTGCGAGTGCTGATAAGCCAACATTACTTAATACCCCTGTCACAGCTAGACCTAAACCAGTTGCAACCACTACAGCGAATATGGGAAGTCTGTATCCAGCAAATGAGGGGGGGCCTTATGAAACACGAGTATACAGGCCGCTATTTGAGGATCGTCGTGCACGCAATGTAGGCGACACCCTAACTATTGTGCTGAACGAAACAACCGCAGCCTCAAAAAATAGCAATATGTTGGCTGAAAGAAAAGCAAATACAGCTTCGACATTTGGTAATACCAGCACGACGCCAAATGGAGTTCTTACAAGTATTGCAAATATTGCTAACTTTTCTGGATCAGGGGATTTGAAGAATGAGGGCACTGGTGCAAGTGCAGTCAATAATACCTTTGCTGGCACCATTACTGTTACTGTAATCGAAATATTATCAAATGGTAATTTGGTGGTTGCGGGCGAAAAGCAAGTTGCGGTCAGTAACGAAGAAGAGATCATTCGTTTTGGTGGCGTTGTAAATCCTAATACCTTAGTCGCAAACTCAGTATCCTCTCAACAGGTTGCAGATGCTCGGATTGAATATCGTGGCCGAGGTGCTACTGACGATACACAGGGTACAGGTTGGTTTACTCGTCTACTGCTTAAGATTGCTCCGTTATGATCAATCAGCGGACAAGACTTTCGATATATAGGTGGATTTCAGGTTTTGCCTGCTTGTTCTTTCTCTCAAGCCAGACGGCTTATTGTGATCGAATCAAGGACTTTACTAATATCGCCGGGCAGCGTCCAAACCAATTAGTCGGTTATGGATTAGTCATGGGTCTTGATGGCTCAGGTGATCAAACAACCCAAACCCCTTTCACGATTCAAAGTGTATTGCAGATGCTGAGTGTTCTAGGGATTACGGTACCAACTACAGGAACACAATCCCAATTAAGAAATACTGCTGCAGTCATGGTCACTGCTGAATTACCAGCTTTAGGTAGGCCCGGCCAACAAATTGATGTCACTGTATCTTCGATTGGTAATGCAACCAGTCTAAAAGGAGGCACATTAGTAATGACTCCGCTTCGGGCTGCTGATGGGCAGGTATACGCTCAAGCTCAAGGTAGTTTAGTGATTGGTGGGGCGGGCGCAAAGGCGGGGGGTGCGAGCACAACGGTTAATAGCTTGGCAGCTGGACGCATTCCTGCAGGCGGAATAATTGAACGTGGCGTTCCGGCAATTTTGCCGGATGAGTTTATTCAATTAGATTTGCAACGCGCTGATTTTGGCACGATGCAGAAAACTGCAGAAGCGATTGGGCGAAGATTTGGTCTTGGTGTAGCGCTGCCAATCGATGCGCATTCATTGCAGGTGCGTGTTCCATTAGAACCGTTAAGAAGAGCTGCATTTATGGCTGCCCTAGAAGATATTGAGGTAACGCCTGCTGTTGGGCCTGCAAAAGTAGTCTTAAATTCCCGTACCGGGTCTGTTGTGATTAATCAAGCAGTTAGCTTGGCACCTGCAGCAGTAGCGCATGGTAATTTAACCATCAAGATTACCCAAACTCCCACGGTTGCTGAGCCGCTACCATTTAGTCGAGGTCAAACTGTGGTGACAAGTCAAGATACCGCAACAGTGGAAGATTCAGGAAAAGAAAATAGTTTGATTCGAATTCCAGGGGGAGGAAATCTGACTCAGGTTGTGAAGGCGCTCAATATGTTGGGAGCAACCCCCCAAGACTTAATTGCTATCTTGCAATCCTTGAAGTCTGCTGGTGCTCTAAGGGCTGAGCTAGAGGTAATCTAATGGACTTAACTCAAATTACCCCCACCTTGGACATGAAGTCGGCTTCGATATTAGCCAATCAAAATTCCTTTAACAATAGCTCTTCAATTACTCAGTCTGGCAATATTGTTAATAAGTCTGGCACCAAGGCTGAGGCACAAATTCGTACTTCAGCGCAGGGATTTGAACGTATTTTGATTCGCCAAATGCTTTCAACTATGAGAAATCCAAACCTGCGCGGCGATGATGGTAGCAATCCGACCTCAACTGCATATTTGGAGATCTCTGACGATAATTTGGCAACTATGATGGCTAAAGGAAAGGGTATGGGGCTGGGAAACGCCCTGGCGGAGCAATTATTAAAGCAAGCTCAGATAAAGCAACTAATCACTAGTCAGAAAAATGCCGTTAATACGAGTGGGTCCTTGAACGGGTCCGTTGCTTCTAGTCTTGCTAATGACCCATTGGCGACGTCAGCAAATTAACAAAGCATAAATATGGGCATCTACAATATTTCTGATACAGCATATGCGGGTCTGCAAATAGCGCAGGCTGGAATGCTTGTTACTTCACAGAACGTCGCGGGGTCTAGCGTTGATGGGTTTAGTAAGCGCACAGCCAATGCAACTTTAGATGCATTGGCGCCTAATTCATTGATGCTCAATGGAACTAGTTTTGCTGTTAATGGTTTTACAAGATCCTACTCTGCCTTACTTGGGTCTCAGATTTTGTCGCAACAATCTAAGTCAAGTTATTCTGATACATTAGTTCAATATACTCAATCTATTGACAGTTTGGTATCCGATCAGAATACGGGTTTGACGAGCGCCCTATCCACGTTCTTCAATGCTATGGGAACCTATGCAGCAGATCCTACCAGTCAAGCAGCAGCAGGGGCGATTACTTCAAGTGCCAATGATGTTGCCACACGGCTGACTGGTATGACCAATGTGGCTGATCAGCTATTGAGTAGTTCAAAGGCTGGTTTGACCGGCACCGTTCAGCAGGTCAATACACTATTGCCTGAGCTAGCCTCAATTAATGCCCAGATAACAGCGGGAACGAGCCCGGGTAACACTACTCCCTCTGCTGATCTATTGGATGAGCGAGATCGCATCTTGGCAAGTTTGCAAAAATTGGTCGGAGGTCAATCACTTATTAATAGTGACGGTACGGCCACACAGTTAGTCAATGGCATCCCCTTGGTGGAAAGGGGAGTTGCCAATAAGATGACCATCAGCAGTGATCAGACGGCAATAGCTGTTCAATTTAACTCAAAAAGCACAACAGGAAATCCCAATGGCCAAACATTGCAAACAATTGATGGTGGTCAGGCCGGCGCTTTATTGCAAGTCATTAATGGCTTTGTTCCCTCTATTCAACAGCGTTTAAATGCAATAGCTATCGGCCTGGTCAAGGTGGCCAACACAGCCGGACAATCGAATGGCCAAGGTTCAGCAACGAATGTGCCCATTTTTGGATTTAAGGTAGGCTCCTCTACCTTCGCAAGTTTGCAGTCGGGCACAACTGACCCTACAGGAGCATTACCAAATATTACTAGCGATGAAGATTTAAATAATTTCTATAACAGTCTAAAGAATGTAATCACAAGCACTCTTACAAATGGAGTTACGACTATTGGCTCTTTTAGTAAGGTGAGCTCGATTTTTGCTGATACGAGCAAAGCTGCGCCCAATACCTACACATTGAGCCAAGTGATTACAAATGGCGTACCAACTAACCAAGTTACCTTAACTCCTGCTCCTGTCAATGGTGTTCAGGGCCCCACACAAACAGTTACCGTCGCAAATGGTGTGCTGGGGTCATCTCAATCGGTAAATTTTAGTCAATATGGGATTGCGCTCAACATTAGCAATCCTGCAGGCTATGTCAATACTGGGATTATTGGCTTAAACTCAGGGCAAATTATTGGCAATCAAACAGTGACCTCTGTGATTGCTTCTGGAGCAGGTGCAGCAGCGGGGGGCTATCAAATAGTGGCTGGTTCAGCTGCTGGAAAAGTCAAATTAAGTGGGCCTAATGGCTATTTATCAGCTGATGTCACTCTGACCAATGGTGCAACGGGTGGCCAGCTGCTTGATTTTGGTAACGGCATCAAAATTGAACTAGCAGATAATGGAGTTGGAAATACAGCTTCTACCATTGCAAGCCAATTAGTGGGCACTTCTTTTGTTGTGGGTGTTCATGCTGGCGCAACTTTGGCTGGTGGTGAGAGTATTGGATCGATTGCGACAACGAATAGTGCTCAACCAGGTGCTTACCAATTAACTGCTGATGCATCAGGTAATTTGACCATCGCCGCTACGATTAACGGAAGCACCCTTTCGCAAACCATAGCAGTAGCAGACATGGCTGCTGGCGGAATTCAAACACTTAATTTTTCTAATCTCGGTATTTCTTTGACTGTGAATAATGGCGCAACAGCGCTAACGGCGCAAAACATTGCCCAACAAGTTGCTGGTACAAGCCCCAGTAATCAAGTGGTGATTGCTCCAGGGATAGATACGGGCCTAGATTTGGCTGGAGGGCTAAATGGACAAACTTTTTCTGTAACCTCCAGCACCAATTCAGCAGTAACTTATGGCTTAACTGCAGAAAATTTTGTTTCATTAGCACCCTCTAATCCCAGTGGTTATATGAATGGAACTGCCCCCTACATCACCTCTGCCGCAGCTAATACAGTGGCAAATATGTTTTCTGTATTTGGAAATGCGGTATCCAATTTAGTGTCGGATGTAGGAACAAAAGTATCGACGTGGACGAATAATCAAAAAGCTGATTCTGCTGTTTTATCTAATCTTCAAACACAGAGCAATAGCGTCTCGGGCGTAAATTTAGATGAAGAGGCGGCTAACTTATTGAAATATCAACAGCTTTATAGTGCTGCAAGTAAAGTTTTGCAAACAGGCAACCAAATGTTTTCCACGCTGTTAGCAATCATGAATTGAGGTAAAGAATATGACTATACGAATTAGTTCAAATCAGGTTGTTGATGCAGGAGTTCAGTCCATGGACAATAGTTTGGCTGATGCAATGAACTGGCAGCAAAAGATCAGCACCGGTAAAAACTACAACAAAGCCTCGGATAATGCCTATGCAGTTTCGCGGGGTGTGAGATTGCAGTTTGATACTGAACGCCTGTCAATGTATACCAGCAACCAAAACTTTGTTGCAAGCTCAATGTCAAATACTGACACTCAAATGACCAGCATTTTGAATCAGGTGAATGCGGTTAGACAGTTAATGGTGCAATCACAAGATGGCTCACTAAATGCGACTAACTATCAAGCTTTACAGCAGTCAGCTCAAGGTTACTTAGATAGCATCAAGCAGATGTCCAGCGCACAAGATGGAACTGGCAAGCCTATTTTTGCCACAACAGTGAATCAGGTACAAATTGAGCCCAATGTGACTGTGAACACGAATCTTAAATTTTCGGACGTTTTTGGCGGTTCTGGCTCTGGGAAAACCGATGTAATCCAAAAAATTCAGGATTTTGTTAATTACTTGGGTAATTTAGCATCAGGTAAATCGGTCAATCCTGGGCAAAGCTTTTCTATTAATAGCAGTGTTGGTATCGGCAAATTAACGGCTGGTGCTGTTAACTTCATGTCCGTGACTAGCATTGGTACTAGCGCTAATGCCACTGTGGGCAGTTACACCATTCAGCAGCAAACAGTGAATGGGATAACTAGCGTATTTTTACAAGATGGGGCTGGTAATCAAAGCGTTCCTCAAACAGTGCCTGCAAATGCAACAAGCATTAATTTTGGTAATGGCGTAACAATTTCGCTTTCCCAAACAGGAACCGGCGATACTGGCGCCAATATTGCCGCTGCATTGGCTGGACAACGGATCACTGTAACTAGCAATTCGGTCCCTGGGACAACTCAAAGCGTATCTAACGGCTTGGATAAAGCCTTTAGTCAACTCAGTAACATGCAAGAGACTGCGGGAGCGCTGGCCAAACAGGTTGACGATGCCAAAGGTGTGACTAGCTCAATTGGGACCAATTTAGCTGCTACCTCTTCGGCATTGCTTGATACCGATATGGCTGCTGCAACGGCCAAATACACCAAGGCGCAAACAATTCTGAGCGCTGCTGAGGCGATGTTTGCTAGAATCAGTCAAAGCAACTTGTTTTCCAAGCTTTAGACTGTTTAGACCAACTAATTAAGCCCCTAATATGAATATTCCACTGGGATGGATTATCGCCCTAGCATGCGCCCTTGGCGGATACGCTTTGCATGGCGGCCATATTCTCGTTCTATGGCAGCCAACTGAGGTTTTAACGATTGTAGGGGCCGCTGTAGGCACCATGATTGCCTCAAATAGCATGATTAACCTAAAAAAGACTTTGTCAGCATTAGGTGGGGCTTTTAAGTCTAAGAGCAATATTAAGCAAATGCATTTAGATTTACTGTGCTTAATGTTTGAGATTTTGCAAAAAATTAAGCGTGACGGACTAATGTCACTGGAAGGTGATATCGAGGAGCCAGAGGCAAGCCCCTTATTTGAAAAATATCCTCTGATAATGAAGGATCATCATTTGGTTGACTTTATTACGGATTATCTACGGATGATGTTAGGTGGTTCGCTAGATGTAATCCAGATCGAGAGTTTGATGGAACAGGAGCTCGACGTGCATCATCAAGAAACGCATATCCCAGTAGCCTCGGTAACCAACGTCGGCGATGGTTTACCTGCTTTCGGTATTGTTGCGGCGGTTATGGGTGTTGTGCACACCATGGGATCCATTGGTTTGCCCCCTGCTGAGCTAGGCAAGTTGATTGGTGCCGCGCTTGTGGGTACCTTCTTGGGAATTTTGTTGGCCTATGCGATTGTGTCCCCGGTGGCTAAAGTGCTTGAGCAAAACGCCGAAGCCGATAGTCGCTCTTATATGGCTGTTAAAGCCATTCTGATTGCTAGCTTGAATAATTTTCCTCCTGCCGCAGCGGTAGAGTTTGGTCGTAAAGTACTCTTTAGCTACCAGCGCCCCACTTTTGCTGAGCTTGATGAGGGTACCAAAGCCGTTAAAGGGAAATAAGCGGTATGGCTAAGAACGACGCGCCAATTATTGTCATTAAGCGCGTTAAGAAGGGCGGTCACGGGCATCACGGTGGTGCATGGAAGATTGCTTACGCTGACTTTGTAACGGCAATGATGGCCTTCTTCCTGTTAATGTGGGTGCTTGGCTCAACTACTGCTGGTGACTTGGCCGGAATTTCCGCTTACTTTCAAAATCCATTACGTGTCTCTTTGTCTGGGGGTCAGGGATCGGGAGACGCGACTCGAATTATTAAGGGCGGTGGCGATAATATTTCCAAGACAGTCGGAGAAGAGTCCAAGGCAGATGCTGATACCGAGCAGCGACGCATCAGCGATTCTTCTGTTACCGATGTAGAGAACGCACGAAAAGATAAAACTAAAAATGAGCAAGTAAAAGAGAATATCCAGAAAAAATTAGATGCTGACTCTGAGCTTAAAAATGCTAAGGGCCAAGTCTTTATGGATATTAATGCTGAAGGATTACGTATACAAGTAGTTGATGAAAAGGGAAAGCCACTATTTAGCAGCGGCGGCACTGTACCGAGCGTATCCGCCCGTAGATTGCTGCGTATCATTGGTAAATCTATACAGTCAGCACCTGGTCCTGTTCGCATTGAAGGACACTCTGACGGCGCTAAGTTTGGCAATGGCGATTCTGGATATACTAATTGGGAACTTTCTACCGATCGCGCTAACATAGCCCGTCGAGAGTTGATTGCCGGTGGTCTTGATCCAACATTAGTGGTTCAAGTAATTGGTTTTGCTAATACAGTACCGTTAAATCCAGAGGATTTGAATGATCCTCTGAATCGCAGAATTTCTATCACCTTGCTAAATAAGAAACCTAAAGTTGAAGAAAAACCTGTTACCCGACCGGTTGAAAAAGTACCTGAGGCTATCCCGCGTGGAGAGCAGGATATTCCGATTAGTTTGCGAGCACCAGCGCAATTCTTGAATAAAGACAATGCACCAAAATCTCCGGTGATGGAGATCCCGCCAAAGGTGAGTCCACCTGCAGACAAGTCAGCGAGGTAGGGCCTTGTTTGCTAGCTTGCGTCTACACATAGCCTTATTAGCTCTGGCTCTTTTCTGCAGTGGCTCAATCTCCTTAGCTAACACCAATAACCCAGAAACGCATGTTACCCCAGAGGTTGGGCCATCGACCTCCGAATTGCCTGCTTCGGAGGCAAAAAAACTCTATAAGCGTTATAAAAAAGCTTACGATAAAAGTATTGTGGCAATTGCCTGTGTGCGGGATCCTAAATGCATTAACCCAGAAGATGAAGTTTTGCGCTACAGTAAAGATGCCTTGAGGATTATGCAAAAACTAGACCAATTGGCCGCCGAAGGGGACGCGCAGGCGAGCTACTATCGTGGCCTTATTGCCTATGAACGCGGAAAATATTATGACGCTCAGGCTGAGATTATCACACATCCCGATTTTATTTTGACTGCCACAGTATACCGTCGCTATGCTAAGGAGCAATTCATCCTGGCAGAAAAGTATTTAAGCGTACCAGCTAAGCTCAATAATGCGGCTGCAAATCAGTACTTAGGCGATATTTATAGTTCAGCAATATTGGGTGCACCGCGCAAAGATAAGGCGACTAATTATTATTACACTGCAGCGATAGCATACTTGGATTCAGGTAATAAAGTTGACGGAGCTAAAATGTACAACGCCATGAAAGAGAATGCAAACCCAGCTGACTCTCGAATTGTTCAGGTGTATGCAAAGCTTCACAATGATGAGCCAATTGCAAATTGGCGTAAGCTTCCTGAGAATCTGGTTCAAAGCGCCCCTAAAAAAGCACAGCATCACTAAGATCAATTAATTGGAGAGTTAATAGCATGAATGAAAAGATGGAGTTAGCAGTTAGATTGCTAAAAAAACTTCTCAAATGGGTTGTCTTACCGCTGGTTTTATTAATTATCTTTTTTCTTATGGGCGAGCAGTTTGAGGTAGGTAGACTTTCTGCAATTGCGAGTTGTGAAGGCAGCATGAATACTGCCTCATGTATTCGTAGCAAAGGCTATTTGGCCGGCTACCCTTACTACCCTGATTTAACACGCCGTTATTTTGGATCTTACGCTCGTATGATTGGTGGTGATCTTGGGGCAAGTTATAAGGTGGAGCCACAACCCATTCCGGCGATAAAGATTGACAAAGATACTGATAATCCTGATGAAGATACTGAGGAGAAGGAAGATGTGCCTGCAACTAAGGATAAGTTACCAGTCACCAAGAAGTAACTCCCTACTCCCCTCAAAATGAGTAGTCGTTTTACTAATTGGCACCAAGCATTACGGGTGTCAATTTTCTTAGGTTTTATCCTATTGGTCGCAGCCTGTTCAGAATACCGTCAGGCGCGCTCAGCATATGAGGCTGGCGACTACGTAAAAGCATTCCAAATTTTCAAAACTTTATCTGAGGCTGGCGATAATCAAGCTCAGTATGATTTGTCACTAATGTACCTTCAAGGAATTGGTACCTCAAAAAACACTGAACAGGGATGGTTCTGGATGAATCGAGCTGCCGAAAAAGGCAACATTCAGGCGATGTTGGAATTAGGTGTGCGCTATCAAAAAAGTCCTCACTTGGCTGATAGTGAGGAGTTGGCATTTCTTTGGTTTAACAGAGCGGCAATGGCTGGAAGTGCTGCAGGGCAATATAACTTAGCCCACCTCTACGAAGAGGGCGATCAAATTCCGGTAGATTTAATCAAGGCCTATGTCTGGATGAACCTGTCTTACCAATCAGGCAATCCAGTGGCTCAACCGGAGGCAAAGGCTTTAAAAGCTAAACTCAATTCCACTCAGCTTGATAGCGCCGATATCTTATTGGATTCTCTCAAAAAAAAATTGCCCTGATAGCTTCTTATGCCTTCAATCGTTTATCCTAGCTGAGTTAGGGTATAGAAATGGGGTGGTATTTTGGCAGAATCTGGCGATAACGCTCAGGAGCGGGAACTAGAGCCGAGTGAACGACGAATACAACGTGCACGTGAGCAAGGTCAATTACCGCAATCACGAGACATTGCAACTTTTGCGCTATTAACTGTTTTTGTTGTTTGCCTTTTTTCTGCAGGACCCTTGTTTTTAAAGCAGCTTGTTCTGATGACCCGCTCAAGCTTCGAGTTTTCTCAGCCTGTGCAATTGCTTGATCACTTGCGCGAATGGATAAATGGTCCTCTATTGCTTGTTTTGGGGTTGCTTGGCTTAGTTTTTCTACCGATATGGCTGGTGGCGCTGTTGGCTCCATTGTCATTAGTAAATTTTCAGCCTTACTTTTCCCCCAAATTTGATTTGGGTCGCCTTGATTTCATCAGCGGCCTAGGCAGAATGATTTCCTTAAATGCGCTAGCAGAGCTTATAAAAAATATCCTTAAAACCGCTTTGGTTCTTGGTATTGGCATGGCGTATTTGTCTGGCTTATTTGTCTACATACGCTCGATTGTGAGTCAAGATTTTGATGCGGCGCTATTACACACCTCTTATTTTATTCTGAACGGTTTTTTACTACTCATGGTTCCTCTCATGCTGATCGCAATAGGAGATGGCTGGTTGCAATGGTTCAATTTCCGAAAACAAATTCGCATGAGTCCTGAAGAGATGAAACAGGAGATGAAAGAGTCAGAGGGTTCTCCAGAGATCAAACAACGCTTGCGTCAGCGTCAACGACAGATCGCCTCATCACGCATGATGTCTGCTATTGAGCGTGCCGATGTGGTGCTTGTGAATCCAGAGCATTATGCTGTTGCATTGCGTTATGACATTGAAAAAATGGCGGCACCTATTGTGCTTGCTAAAGGGTTGGATCAAGTTGCTTTGCGCATTAAAGAAGTTGCACGAGAACATGATGTACCGGTGGCAGAAGTCCCGCCTCTTGCCCGATATTTATATAGCCAACTGGAAATTGGTGAGGCTATTCCGATGTCTTTATTTGAGGCCATTGCGAAGATCTTGGCCTGGGCTTATGAAGTTAAAGAGGCCGGAGGAGTCGAGTCACAATTGCCTGAAGTCAGTTTTGTGCGCGAACAACTCAAGCCTGGCAAGGCAATGCTTTAATTCATTACGCTCTTGGCAAAGGTTGTTCCCACATCTTCGGGAAAGTAATACACCAGCATGAGTTCATTGCGGTTATTGAGGCTGCGTCCGATTTGGAAGGCAACCTGGCCTCCCCCAAAAATATAGGTCTTCGATTTTTTAATGCCCGCAGCAAAGGCGCTCTCTTGACCTTCTGTAGGAGTGTAGTCAAGTCCATATTTGATTGTGAAGCGCTCAATGATCGTATCGGCCAGTTCCTTCTTAAAGTAGCCTAGTTCTTTCTTCATCAGCACTAGTCTTCCCGCTTCGTTATAGATTAGCCAAATCGATTCTTCTTGCCCATCGTTTTTTACTTTGCAACTAAAAGATAGCTCGTAGGCAGTGCAACCATATTTTTCTTTGGCTTCGTCACGCGTGGTATTGAAAGGGATGCCAGCATACTCTTCCATCGGCAACTTAACTACTTTGGTATCAGGTAGCCACACTTCAGTTTTAGCTTGCTCCTCACCTGATCCGCAGGCACATAATAGGGAAGCTAGGCCACAAAGTACAAGGCCGCGAATTATTGTCATTTGATTAACCATGCTGCCTCTCCTTCGATGTTGGTAAAGCGCTCAAATCAATATACAGGAACTACGTCAGACTCTCTAGAGGTTTAGGCTCTGTCATGGGAGTGCTTAGCTCAACAACCGTTTACCAGAAGGATGATGGTGGTGCGTAGACCAAAATTTTGGCTGGATTTAAGTAGCTGTTATTTTGATGCACTTCGTAATGCAAATGGGGACCAGTGGATCGCCCAGTTGAACCTGAAAGCGCAATAACTTGACCTCGCGTAATCACTTGACCCGGTTTGACTAATAATTTGCTGTTGTGGGCATACTTAGAAATAAAGCCATCACCATGCGCAATTTCAACAAAGTTTCCATAAGCAGCATCTGACCCCGCCTTAATAACCGTACCATCACCAGATGCCACAATTTGAGTGCCCGATGGTGTGACGAAGTCGACTCCGGAATGCTGCGCCAACTGCTTGGTAAATGGGTCAACTCGCACACCGAAATTACTGGTCATGCCAAGTCGCGCATCAATTGGGGGTCCAATGGGAAGGGTGCGTAGCCATTGATATTGTTTTTCCCATTCGGGCGCTGATTTATTAAAAATCTCAGCCATCTCGTTTGTTTTGGCAACTGAGTCTTCTAAATTTTCTATTAGGCTTTTGGTGGGCTCAAGCTTAAATGAGACGGGCTTGAGCGGCCCCCCCACGCTGCTTGGGTCGTTAAATTTCAATTTGGCAGTGTATGGTGTTGAGATTGCAAGGTAACGATCTTTGATCGACTTGATCTCATTAAATTGCATTGCTACTTTTGCTAGCTGGTTTTGAACCTTATTAAATTCCTTAGTGTATTTGGCGTCAAGAGCCATTCGCTCCTTGACGGTTACGACCCCGCTGACTTCTCTGGCGAAATCTGGGTTTACTTCAAGAGCAATATGAATTCCAGTCGAAAAAATCAAAATTCCCAAAAATAAAAATGAGGCACTCGCAATGAGGCCAACGCGAACTAAGCGTTCTTTGGTGATATTGATTTGTTGAATTGCCCCAGTGGAGCCTGATACCCAAAAAAGTTGCATTGATAGATTATAAGTATTTGATTTATTTAAATTAATTCGACATCAAAATTGGACAAGGACATATAATAATCCTTTAAATTATCAATTTAAGCGGTAGTATATTACTGTGAAATCCATCTTTAGCCTGAATTTTTCCTTACGCAAGATCCTTGACGCCCTCAGATGGAGTCTTGCTGGGCTGATCGCATGGGTAGCTTTCCCTGCCCAAGGCGCTGTGATTGGCTCTATGCCGTCGTTTAGCGATATTTTGTACATCACGAGCGAGCCATGCACCACCGAGACGGGCAAGATTGAGCCCAATTGGTATTTTTCTTATTCCGTTAATGCTTTGGGTGCTGTTACTCGTAGTTGTTACGTGCGCTACAACGATCAAATCTGGATTAGGGGCCCTTATGGCTCTGAGTCTACCTTTCCGATGAGTTACTTTGCCAAGCCAGCATCAGGAAGCTCTGCCGAAGCTGCCCCCGAGGTTAAGCAATAGGTCCAATTGAGGTCCCTAGGGATATTTAGGCTTAGCTAGGAATGTTTGGAGGTTTGCAAAAAAACTTAAACAGCACGTAGCTCATCGTATCTGGGATAACCCGCTCCCACTCTGAATTTGAGGTATCAGCCTGGTCGACGCTCACCCCAGACCCATCAAGCCCAGAATAATAACCAATATAGAACTGCTTATAGCTTTCATATCCTACCTTGCAGGAGTACGAGATGTCCTGCACTACCGACAAGGTGGGCTGACCATTTGGAGCAGAAAGGGTGTCGGTATAGCTAATCAGTTGCCAGGTGCTAATTTGCTCTATTGATGGATCTTTGACGGTTTTACTGTCCTCATAGAAGTAGGCGTTCCCAACGTTGTCATATGAGAGAAACACCCATTTGGCGAAAGCCGGATTAAGCGGATTGAGAAAAAAAGCCGTAATGATGCTAAGAGCAACTACTTTGTGAAATATTGGCATGGAATGTCCGTAGTGAAAATGCAAAATTTATAGGCAATATTTGTATTTTAAGGCCCAAAATCAAAGATCTACTGCTAGAATTGCTTGAGTATTTTTAATCACATTGCGCGCTAAGGAGTGCTAAGCATGGCTGAAGTAAATCAACAAGGTTGCCTGTTTGTGGGTGAGGGTGTAGTGCTTAAGGGCAATTTTGATGTTCCTGATATTGCTTCTATTTCAGGTACGGTAGAAGGCGAGCTCACAGCCAAGCAGGTGCTCATTGAGGCAACTGGAATTGTGCGTGGAAAATTAACCGGCGAATCGATTGATATTCGGGGTGAGGTTAATGAATATATTTCATCTACTCGTAGCCTCATTATTCGCTCTACAGGAAAAGTGACTGGTTCGATCAATTACTCAGAAATCGAGATTGAAAAAGGCGGACACTTGCATGGTGACTTGCATAATCTCAACCCGCATTCTTAACTTCTTAAGTTCTTAAGTTCTTAAGTTCTTAATTCTTAATCTCACTCATTTATAAATAAAAGATGTCTATTTTTTCAAAAAATTCCAATAGCAAAGAAAATGATGAGCCTGTTGCTCACGAACCAGAAGAAATGGAAGCGCAAGCGACTCCAGTGGAAGGGGAATTTGCACCAGCAGTTACTGCCCCAGTCGAACAGACAATGCGCACAGAGTTTGCAAATCGTCCTAACGTTTTAAATACAAAGCCTTCAATTATTAGTGAGGGGTTTACTTTTGAGGGCACGATTACTTCTGATGGCGTTCTGAATGTTTCCGGAACCGTTCGTGGAAAAATTACTGCGAAGTCAGTGTTGATTGACACAAGCGGTAAGGTAGATGGTGAGCTAAATTCTGAGCAATTGGTTATTAAGGGTCAACTGCATGGCGACGTCAGTTGTGAAGACTTAAACGTTGGCCCCATGGCTCATGTTGATGGAAACATTAACTATAAATATATTCACATCCAGCGCGGCGGCAAGGTGTCTGGGAAATTTATTAAGAATTAATGCAGAATTGCCATGGCCTTTAAGCAAAGTCATGCAGCCCGGTTGTTAGATCCATCTAGGGAAACCTTTGGGTCGATTATTGGAAGTGATCTAGAAATTTTTGGCCGTATTGTTGCCACTAAAAGTATGCGTATCGATGGCACGATTATTGGCGATGTTGAGTCAAAGCAAGGCGCAGATCTGTGCGTCGCGTTGGGAAAAACAGGTCTGGTGCAAGGCAATATTTCTGCGCCACGTGTGTTGGTCGCTGGGCGCGTAGAGGGTAATGTTCGCGCCACTGAAAGAGTTGAGCTTCATAGCGGTGCCGATGTGCATGGAGATATTGTTTATGCGCAAATTGGTATCGAGCATGGCGCACGTTTAAGCGGCTTGTTATCTAAGATCACCGACCAAGACCTCCTGATAAATAATGGTAGCGATACCTGATCTTGAGCACTTAATACTTCGTATAGGAATCAATAGAAAATGGCCCTTGCTGATTCAATCAAGATATTAGTAACAAACCAAAAAGGTGGGGTTGGTAAGAGTACGATTGCTGCAAATTTAGCTGCTTATCTGGCAATGCAAGAAGGCGCAAGCGTTTCTTTGATTGACTTTGATAAGCAGGCTTCATCATCTCGCTGGGCTAAAAAAGCGCCTAATGTTGGTGTATCCGTCAGTCAGGTGGATGTGAATTACCAGACATCTGGTTTGGCTCTACTGAGTGCTCGAGCTGGTGTGCGTAAATATTCACAAGACGTTGATATCAGTATTTGTGATCTGACTTGGACTCCAGCTATGTCTGAAGATTTCATGCTTGATTTTGATATTGTGATCGTTCCCAGCTCTGGGGCAAAATTTGAAATGGCCAGCACTGAAATTTTTATCCTAGAATATGTGCAAAAAAAGATGTCTCGTTTGGCGGCAAATAAGCAAGCTATTTTAGTGGTGCCTAGCAGAGTGAGCGCTGATTTTTCTTCGGTTGGATCTTTTACTAATTTAGATTTTCTTATCAACTGTCACATTACGCCACCTATTTTAAGTGTGCCTCAGGTTGATTCATACGTCTACGAAGATTTCTTTTGTGTGTGTCCGGACAAGGCAATCGCTGATAATTTTTGCGCATTTGGCAAATATGTTTACCAAAAGGTAGAAGAGCGCAAGAGCATTAGGGGGACTTTAAGTATTAACGGAACGACGGTTAACCGTGAGGTAGCTAAAAAGGTAAGCGTCCTCGATGATTATCGTAACCGCGCAAGAATGCTCGGTTTTTACGGTGGATCCGCAATGACCTCCACTGAGGCTTCAAATGAGTCTCAACCAAAATCTCCTGCTCCCGTCGTTGCTCGTTCGGTAGGCTCCCGTTTTATCCCAAGCTTTTTGCGCAAAATAGAAGAGTAAAGCACTATAGGGCTGAGATCAGTATCGCCTGCAAATGGTTGAGCACTACCGTTGCTATTTGAATCAGCGCAACTAATATCAGTGCTGAAAAATCAATTCCTGAAATTGATGGGGAAATTTTTCGAATGGGTCTTAGTAGCGGTTGGGTCATCTTATAGAACATTTCCTGGGTTGGTGAGCTTGTACCAGTCCAGGTAAATAGAACGTGAACAAGCACTACGCCAATAAGGCCTGAAAGAATCAGATGTAGCCAGTCAAATAGTGCCAACGTTGTCGCAATAGCAACATCAAAATTGTTGCCTGTGAAGAAAATAAGCAATCCGGTTTGTATAAAAACCAATAAATAACTAGCAAAAAGTGAGGCGAGATCAAGGCGCCCCCCAACAGAAATCACTCTTTTTATGGGAAGAACTAGCCAGTTTGTTATTGGTAGTAAAAATTGAGCCAAGGGATTGCCCGAGTTGGGCGCGATGTTGATCTTGAGGAAATGTAGATAAAAGCGTAATAAGCAGGCAGCGACAAGGACTGTAGTGCAGGCTTGCACAATGATTTGAAAAAGTTCGATCAGCATATTGGTAAGGGTTTCGTGATGAGGGCTAAGACCATACTAACTGCTCTTTTGTTAAATTGACATTTACGGTTTCCCCGCTGAAAATAGCCCGATAGCCCTTCCTAAAGGCCTTCCTCTGAGAATTTGGAGAGCATTTTAATATGAGTAATCCCCAAAGACACGATATTTTTGAAGACGAAAATGGCAACCGAGTCGCTATTAAGCAGCTTATGGACCCAAACGCCTTGGGCGTGAGCTATGTCGAGTTCAAGAATTTAAGCGATTCAAATTTGCGTTTCTTGACCAGGGAAGAGTTTTTGGAGCGTTTTCGGTTGGTTGGCAACTTTGGATCGACAGATACCCATGTGAAATTACTTGAAAAACAGAATGCCCTTGCCCTGGAGGAGGAGCAACGCCTGGAAAAGGAGGCGGCAGAAGCCAAGGCCGCAGCCGCCCTAGAGCAGGGTGATGCTCAAGCAAGTGGACTCCGGAAAGCGGATTCTAAGCCTGGTCGATCAGCCTAACTTCATTTCCCTCATTTGTTAGAATCGTTCAATGCCTCTGGGGGTCGGGGGGGTAGTATCGCGGTAAACGACTCTTTTATAAACAGGGATATTGAATGCAAGAACAGACCAACTCATCTTGGCATCTCCAGCTAGTGTTAAAGATTACCGCCATTTTTTGTGGGGGTGTTTTATTACTTGCATCAGCTAAACATGGCAGCGAGCCTCTTAATCTTTCTGCAACGATGGAATTTATTGCAGATCAATTACGTAGCGCATCACAGTTGAAATGGTTGTTCGGCATCATCCTTTTACTTTTTGGTATTTTCTTTATGCCGGTTAAGAAAAAAATACCTCGTTCTTTTGCAGGCTCCAAAGACCTCAAGAATGATTCTTATATTCTCTATTTAGTTGATAAGTATCAGATTGAACGAAATACCGTTTTAAATCAACTCACAGTCCAAAACAGAATTTTTTCTCATCGCGATGGTGCGATTCAGTATGCACACGAATTAGAGTGTCCTACGTATAAAGAGCCAGTCTTTACTGAATCTATAACTGTGCAAGAAGAAGTAGTAATTGGTGCGCTTGATGCTGCTGCAATGGATCAAGAGACGGCAAAACCAGAAACAAAAGAGCCCGTTGTAGAGGGGCTAAATACTGCTGCTGCGTATGAGGCTGCCGCTGCCGCATTTGCACGTGTCGATACTGGCTCACGAGAGTTGCGCGGCGCTGGTTTTCTTAGCAATCTTGTACATACTGGTGAGCATGTAAAACTAACAGTAGCACTAGGGGTCGTTTTATTTTCCGTTGTACTAGGAGGTCTTTACTATGCAAATTCGCATGGTAAGTTTAATCGAGAAGCTCCTGTAGTGACCAAGGCCCCAGTTGAGCAGGTTGTTGAATCTAGCGCCCAGGCAGCTCCAAGTTCAGACCAGGCCTCTAATGGTGCTACCTCAGCGGCCGGCACTACTCCTGCTACCACAGCAACAGCAACAGCAACTGATTCCCAAGAAGTATCTAAGACAGTAATTACACCGCCGATTAATGAGCGTTGGATTGGTCTGTGGATTTCTGAGTTGGGTGGAAAACAAAAACTAGCTATCAGTCCTACTGCAATTAAGTTTGGCGATGAGGAGTTTGTTTGGTCAGGCTTAAGGCCAAAAGGGGTAATCGTATGTTGTCCGGCTTTTTACGAAGGGACAATCACTAAGTCGGATTTGCTAGCAAGAATTCCAGGTGCAAATGATCTCAGTACGCCTCTAAAGCCTGACACTCAAAAAACGCTGGCTATGGTTCAGGCCATGGGAGAAGGTAATTTTCGTAAGATTGTTTTGGCTGATCCGTTCTTGAAAAAGTACTTTTTCATCTACGATCAAAATTTGGTCTATCGCATTAACCGAGATCTTGGGGATAAAGCAGATTTAGTTATTGAGCCATTTAAGAAAAAAGAATGACTACCCCTTCTGATGTAGATAGTGCTTCAGCAGTAAAGCTTCAGCCCTATGAGCAGCTACGACTGTTGCGAGAGCAAACACATATTCGAACTATTGCTGATGAAATTGTTGGTCGGCAATGTATCTTTTTTTACAGCAAAAATTGGGTGTTTGATTTTTCTCTTAACAGTACGGATAGGCAGTGGGATATTACCCAGCAGGTGTACTTTCGTAACGTTAGAAAACACAAATCTTTAGCTTTCGTTTTGCCATACATCGTGATTCAATTGGCCTTTCCTGATTCATCCAATTTTCTGCGAGCTATTGTGACTTATGGACAAGATATTACTAAGATGATTGGTGCAATGGATCACTTCATCAAGCGCGAGGAAGGCATTCGGGCCTGGGTGGAGCAGCCTGATTTCAATTGGCAGCCATCAAGCATTGCAGCCTTGTCTAACCAAATATTGGAAACGGAAAGCCTATTTGGGGAAATTGAATTTTATCGGTATAACGAGCCCTTTCATGCCAAACTCAATGGCGCCTGGGAATTGATCTCCGTCTAAGCTTTATGGAAGAAAATTTCTGTTATCTTCATATGAACTATAAATACTGACTGGTAAAGTTTTATCATGCACAACTCAGACTTTCAGAGAGCTGAAGATTTTTTAAAACTAGGCCTTTATCCTCAAGCGTTTGAAGCTTTTATGGAGCTAGAGATCGGCAGCATGGATTGCACTTTTCTAGCACCATGCAAAATGGCCCTTAACGGTCAGCTCAACCCTTCTCAATTGTCAATTTTGTATGATGAGTTGGAGCGTGAGGCGACTCGTGATAACGCTCAGGTAATTTATAACTATGGCGTTGTTAAAGGGCACTATGGTGAGGTTGCGAAAGCAACTGCGTTATTGCAAAAAGCAATGGATTTGGGCGTTCCAGAGGCTCGCGGAGCCCTCAGTCGCCTTTTAATGCGCTAGCGACAATTTCCTGATCATTCCGCTATCTTTAGATGATTTAAGTATGTCTCCATGAGGCTTACCTACTTTTTCTTATATGAAATCGCCCCCGGTCTAAAACTTCTTTAGAAATTAGCAACTTACGTTTGCTCATTACCTGAGTTCTGATTAGCTTTACGCATCCCATTGAAATCATTGAATTTCATTGCCAAATACTGTGAAAAATTGTTTTAGCTTTGCGCTATTCCTATAAAATACCCAATAAATTCATATACTTATAGAGAAATTTCACTTGATAAGAAATGTCTCTGACTTGAGCCCCTTAGGCTTTGTAAACACTGCTTTTGGAGCTAGGATGAACCCAGTAGATTAAATTTCAAGGGGGCTTGTATGGGGCAGATCAAATCAACCAGTAGCAGTCCATCCACAGATGTGTTTGTGCCTTTGCGCATTGATGACTTGGTTAAAGGCCGGCTTTTATGGCAAGAGCAGCTCGGTAAGCGGGGTTATCCCAATGAAGCATTGCCCAATGTTATTCATCCTGCGCTCGCGCGGCTTGTCACAGTGAGATAGAACGCAACAATATGAAAAAGTATCTTGCCCCAGTAGGTCTCATGATTGCCGTGTTAATCACTAGTTTTTATTTTATTATTGGACCCGCACCTACAGCCAAAAGCAATGTTGTTCCGCTTGAGCCTGAAGTATTGGAGCGGCACTCTGCAATGGCAGAGGCTTATGCTGCTGAAGCGAATCAGGGTGGGAAAGTAGATGCTAGCAAAAAACCGGGCTCTATTTAGTTGTATCCGCAGGGGTACAGTGTAATTAGCTGATTGAGCAAAATCTGGTCAATATCGGGTCTTGGAATGACATTTGGCGCTAATTCTTTAACCCCCAAAGCAATAATTTCGCGGTAATTGGCTGTCGTTAGATTTAAATAGGGCGGCAAGCAAAAGAGCGGTACTGTATCCCCAGCTGCTAATTCTCGATTCATGGTGTTCAATCCACTACTAAGGCCTTTGATATAGGAATTGGTGCTTTGGACCTTATTTTTATCTTCAAAGTCCCTGATCGATAAGCCAGCAAATGCATTACATGAAAGGCAAATGAGTAGGGTGAAGAGTCTTATTTTGGTCATGATGAATCATCTGGCAATGTGGATATAGCTTTAATTTAACAGATGCCCAAGGGCTTTAGTAGATATAGGCGGCTCATAGTAAGCTATGGCTTATCTAAATAAATGAGGCATTTTCAATGGCTGAGATTGATTGGGATTATTGGTTTTCAAAACCTTATGTGTATACCTGGCAAGCGGCAGCATTAGTGCAGGGTATCAATCCTAAGCAAATCAAATTTCCAATTCGAGATGCTGCAGGTGAACTGCATTTTGAGCAGGCTAATTTTGATGGACAGTATGCCGAATTTAAGCTCAAGTTAGACCTGCTAACAGAGCATGCTTGGATTCAGAACTTCTCTGCTCAAAATATGCGCGTTGACTTTAAGCGGTTTTTATTTTGGGCTAGGCAGAGCCGTAAATGGGACATGCCGACGCGTCTTGCAGGCTTTGCACAAGGCGTTGATTTGGATTCTCTGGATGAAATCTCTGAAGAAAAGGCTAATTCATTGCGTGAGGAGCGCTCTACCTTGCAGTTGATTTGGGCATTACGTACTTTGCTCAAAGAGCATCCTTATGGAAAAACAGACCGAGAGTTGATTTATTACCTGTCAAAAACCTACCCGGAACGCACTGGATTTAAGCGCTTGGCTCTAGAAATGAAGTTTGCCGAGGCTTTGGTGGCCTCTGAGTCTTAAAATGCGCTCTCGCAGCGAATGGGAGACCGTTTTAGGCGATCCTAAGGAGATATACTCATTGCCATGGATAAGTTAAATTTGCAGACCTCTTATTTAAGCACTTCAAATCAGCGCTCTGACAATACTTTGCATTCCAAAAGAATCATTCCAGACACCTCCAATATCAGGGCCCATCCAAAACCAGCTCAATTAAAGGTGGCTGAACCTGGGCCTGCCGTAACAGTCAATATCAGGTTGGATAATCCAGATCCAGTTGCATTAATTCCTGCAAGTGCAGATCGGCATATCAATCGATATCAAAGAAACAACAACATTCTGCCTTAGCGATGGGTTAAGAGCTAGGTTAAGGGGTGGGTTAAGGTATTGATTTGGGTGCGGGCTTACTTGGGGTAGGCGGTCGATTTTGCAACATCATCTGTGGTCCAGGTCTTGCTTAAGTCGCCTGTAGGCCCAAATTTTACAAAAGCAAATAAGATCCCAATAATGAGTGCTGCTAGCCCTATAGTTTTAAGGAGCTTGTAATCCCGCTCTTCCTTAACGACATATTTTGGCGCTGGATGACGCACTTGAAATACTTCTGGAAAAGCTTCTTCGATTGATTCCTTGGCGCTTTTGATGAATCGATATCGAACTTCCTCTGGCTGATCCGCTGCTACAGCAGCCGCTGCTTTTGAGAACAGCTCGCTTGCATGTGCCAGTACTCTTGCTCTTTGCAGGAGCTCCGTATGTTTTTCGGTATCTGCTGGTGTCATGATTGCCTCGTACACATCTATAAAAACGATAAATTATTATATTCCGCTTACATTACAAAATCACGAACGTTCTGTTGTACTACAAGAGCAAACTAATAAGTCCATTTTTTAATTTCGTTAGTGCAATCTCAAGCAGTTTATTTAGGGGGTGTATTTTTTGCTTGCTGGATCATTAAATTTCTAAATTTAATGAAGGCCTCACTTGAGTCTAAAGCCTCAATAGTTTCACTTTCGTGTTCTCCGCTTGGTAGCTTGTAAGTGACCACCCAATACTTTCCAAGGGATGCTTCCATTGAGATAATTTTATATTCTTTCATTAGCCTATTGTCGCGCATTATCGTGTGATCGAGAGTGGGCTTGACCATTTTGTGGGCGTATGTCGTGAATATTAGCTGTCTTTGCATAGTAAAATCAGCTATTAGCCAATAAAGTACTCTATGCCTTTTAAAATATACCCGCCGCAGTTAGGGGAGATTGATCCAAAGTATCAAATGGATGTTCGCTTTCTCCATAAGAATTTAGAGAAAATATTTTCTCCGGGACCAGTCAGCGCAATCTATAACACTAAAACTTTAGAGTTATTACCCGTTACTTTAGACACGGTTAGTGTAAAGACAGGTTTTCAATTCAAAATAGAAGAAATCCCTGCTGGCGGTATCCAATCTTTTTTGCATGAGCCATGTGTGTTGGTTGCCGGGGTTGAGGCTGGAAAACTTCAGTTCGCGATCACCAATCTGCGCTCTACGGGGAGTAACTCGCTATCTTGCGATGTGCCCAAAGATGCGATGCTGATTCAGCGTCGCGAAGACTTTAGAGTTCCCGCACCACCTGATCGCGCCTTTAAGGCGCTTATCTTCTTTTCGATTGGCAAAGAGATGATTGCGGATATTGTGGACATATCCGATGAAGGTATGCAGTTTGATTTACGGCTAGGTGCAACTGAGATGGAAGTGGGCACTATTTGGACGAACTGTAGCTTAGAGCGCTTAAAAGCCCGCACTGCCCCTTTTGACTTGATCATTAAAAATATCAGGCCCAGCCCAACTGAAACATCTCGTATTCGAGTTGGTGTGCGACTTCATGAACCGACCAAATTGAACTTAAATGAGTTTGCAAGTACACGTACAGCAATACAATCTGCTAGGCTAAATAGAAGGATAAATTATTGGTATCAAGACACCACGTGGTGTTAATAATATTGCCCTAATTTGGTGTTTTAGCTTGGCTTAAAAAAGCAATTCCCATATAGAATAGGGTTAGTCTAAATAAATGTATTTTTGAGGAATTTTAGTTATGAGTTACGGTGCAATTGAACTAGGTCAATTAAATATATCGAAAGGCAAATATGAGGTAGCTTTTGATATTTTGTATGACTGCGCCGTCAATGATCAAAATGATGATGCATTATTTTTGCTGACCAAAATGACCTTTGATGGCAATCTAAATTCAGAGCAAATGGTCAAATTTTATGATTTGCAAAATGGACATACCAGCGCCGGTAATGGTTATGCTTTATTTAACGTTGGATTGATGCATGAACGCGGTCTTGGAGGAGTTAAGCAGTGCTATAAAACCGCATCTGAGTATTACCAAAAAGCTATCAAAGAAGAGGTGAAGGATGCCTACTGTAACTTGGGTAATATCTATGCCCTAGGTCTTGGCATGGAGCAAGACTTCCCTAGAAATGTTGAGCTTGGAATCAAGTTGCTTACTGTTGGAGCAGAAGAGGGTAGCCGACAGTGCGCATATACACTTGGTTCGCTCTATGGCAAAGGTGAATTTATTCCCCAGGATTTAAAAAAATCTTTCTATTTCTTATCCCTTGCGGCATTAGCAGGTCATGATCAAGCGAAGAGAGTGTTGCATATATTTGTGCACTCCCATAAAGAGAATTACGATGCAGAGATGGATGCTGCGCAGTTGACGTATGGAAAAATTGAGAACCTGAGACAGCTTTATAAATGTCTCTAATTGAATCTTTATATCTAAGCATTCTGAATTCATATAAGCACCTGATGATCCGTGGATGATTTTGTTTATAAAAGACGTCCAGTTCACGTCAATGAGCATCCAGGGGTGAAGACCGATATTCACAGTGCCCAGGCTCAGTCAGAATCTCCGATGCCTAGTTTTGAGCAGTTGCAGCAAAAGCAACGCACTGAATTATTGGAAATGGCACAAGTGCGCTATGGCATAAAAGGTAGTAAGGTTGAGGTTCGGTTGACCCCTCTGACCATTCATCTGACGATGACAGAAGCTCAAATCTTTAAGACCTTGATGGCTGCCCCTGAGCATGAAAGGGCTGACCAAGTGCTATTTGCGCTTGCAAAAGGCGATATGGAAGCTGCTATGGCTAATCAAATTTTGGCTGGTTTAGCCTTGCTGGGAAAATTTAAAAGTCTCAAGATTCCCTCGGGCTCTTGATAGTAAGCCCCGGGGTGATTGCTATTTAAGGTATATTTCCTCTATATTTTTGAAAGCAATCCATGTCCGATCTCCACAACCCAGACTTTGCCGAAGCGTTGCGATTTCAGCATATGGGACTTTATCCGCAAGCATTTGATTTGTTTTTTACTATTGAAAGCGCAGGGCTTGAACGCACTTTTCGCAAATGTTGTGAAATGGCTTGGAGCAATCAATTACAAGAGCGCCAAATTGATCGTTTATTTTATGAGCTAGATCAAGAGATCAAGCGCAAAAATGGGTTGGCTATTTACAACTATGGATTGGTGATGGAATTTAAAAGAAATATTCCAAAGGCAATTGAACTGTTGACCTTGGCTGATCAGCTAAAAGTTCCCGAGGCAAGAGATCCCTTGATGCGTCTTTTATTGCTAGCCAAATAAGTAGTTAGGTTTTCCTATTGGGTGAATGGTCGCCCTTATTTTGATTATTTTCCTTTAAATTCAAGGCTTTATCATGCTCAGCCAACTTTTGCATTATGCTTTGGGCCATGGGAGATAAGTCTTTTTTAGGCTGAGACTCAACTGACTTTTTTTTCCTCAAGAGCGATTGAAGTATTGTTTGAAAAAACATATGGATGCCCAAAATAGGTAATAAGGGTTTATTCAGATTGTTTAATTAATATACAGTAATTAGCAGCTCAGCAATAGCCATATAAAAACGATCAAAGAATCTTGGAGGCAATTTTGATAAAAATAATTCGAGAGATATTTAGGGGGATGAAATTTTCAGATTACCTCTTTATCTTGGTTTTGTTGGCTAATTTGATTTTGGTTACTTATTTAGGAATCGGCGATTATCGAAAGGGAGAAAAAGTAGATCAATCGCTTAGAAACGGTGAGCAAATTTTGAGTTGGTTCGAAAATTTTTCCCAAAAAATTGAAGCTAATGAGGCTGTCACTCAATCTATTTGCTTACCCTTGGCTGAGGGTGAGAGACCAAGTAAGGGCGCTAAGCTAAATACCTGGCACTCTTGCGTCGAAAGTCTGTTTAACTCGAGCGGCCCTTTTCAGGATTACGCCAATTTACTCATGCCTCAGGCACTTCCGTTCGCTGAAAAATGTGACAAACACGAGCCCGGATCAAGCGGTGCATTTATTTTTGAGAAGTTAACCTTAAACCCGGCAGGCCCTCCGGCAACCTCGCCTATGGGGCCTGGAGAAAAACTGATTGGCAGTATGAACATTCGCCTAAGTCTATGTGACACAGGTTACTACTTAGTCAAGATCGGTGAGTTTAAGTTATGAATACTGTGCCTATGAATTCTTTGAACTTGCGCTTACGCAAATGGATCTTTGATACGCTTTTTAACGATCGCATTAAGAACAACTTTCACGATCAATTTGAGCACTTCATTACTTATATGATTGTGTTCAACATGGTAGGACTCGTGCTTGAGCATATCCCTATTATTTACGATACCCGAGAACACCTATTTCATTACTTTGATTTATTTTCGCTCGCAGTATTTTCTATCGAGTATGTATTACGACTATATGTGTCTCCCGAGGATCCTGCCTTTAAATCCAAAAAAATTCCCAGACTGGCCTTTGTTAAAAGCCCGTTTGCGATTATTGATTTAGTTTCTATCTTGCCTTTTTACTTGGGAGCTTTTTTCCAAGCAGATCTTCGCGTTCTACGTGCCCTACGTCTGTTGCGTTTGTTCAAATTGTTCAGAGCGCTTTCCCCGGCCGTCAAGGAGTTTGTAGAAAAGAACAAAGGGATGTCTTTTCGCTATAAGGTTTACGCCATTGTGAACGAAACACCCACTAGTGGTGAGTTGCATCATATCTTTGATTTTTTTATTGTGGCTTGGGTGATCATTTCAGTTTCCGCTGTCATTTTAGAGTCAGTACAGAGTATTAATTATTACCTACATACTGAATTTATTATTCTGGACATTATTTCTGTGGCAGTCTTTTCAACAGAATATCTAATGCGGATGTACAGCTGTACAGAAGATCCAAAGTATCAGTCTTGGTTGAAGGGGCGCCTTGAAAATGCTGTTAGGCCCACCAGTATTATTGATTTGCTCGCCATTTTGCCTTTCTATCTAGAAAGCATCTTGCATCATCTATTCGATCTGCGTTTCTTGCGAGTATTCAGATTGATGCGATTGCTCAAACTAGCGCGCTACTCAGGAGCAACCCAATCGCTCTTCATCGTCATTAAAAGAGAGTGGCCAGTCATGAAGGCCTCAGCCTTCATCATGATGCTACTCGTGATGTTGGCAGCTTGTTTGGGCTACCTATTTGAGCATGAAGCACAGCCCGATAAATTTGAAAATATCCCTCAATCAATTTACTGGTCAGTAATTACTTTGGCCAGTGTTGGCTATGGCGATATTTCACCGATAACACCTGCTGGTCGTGCGATTACGATTGTGTTGGCTCTGCTAGGTATTGGTATATTTGCAATCCCAGCGGCTATTTTGTCATCCGCATTAAGTGATCAGTTGCGTATCGATCGTGAAACAATGATGACCGAACTCTATACCATGCTGGAGGATGGTGTTATTTCTCCAGATGAGCAGGAGTTAATCGAGGCTGAGGCAAATAGGCTGCATTTATCGAAAGCAGAGCTAGATCGCCTACTTGAAAAGGCGAAGGTTGAGATGGGGCTTGAGCAGGGCGCAAAAGCAAAGTCAGGCGGTGCTGCCGCATCGGATTATAACCTTGAATTCTTATCTCAACACTCAGACGCAGCTGCAGAGCAATTGAAGATTTCTATCTCTAAATTGCAACAAATCGTTAGTGTGTCTAATAGGGATCAATTGAATGATTACTTTAATAACCCCCAAAATGCATCAAACCTGCAAAAGATGGTGATGCAATTACTTTTGCAGCAGTCCCAGAGGCGCACAGGGTCGGATGGGCAAGATTGAGGGGAGCACCCTTAATCTGCAGGCTGCATGTATTTTTGCCAGTTGATAGCCCCAAAGTAACCCACTAGGCACAATTTCTGCATTCATATATACATGGATGATTAAGGTTTCCTGTTGGGTTAAAAACAGCCCTGTGGAGACTCTTTTCCTTCAGAAAGCGGCAAAATTTGCCGCAATAGGGTTATTTTTAGCTTTTTGTCATTTTTTTACTAAAAACGCTAAACGCTTTTAAAAAACATACCGTAGATGCAGTTAGGGATTTGTGTAGCCGTGAATGCGCTGATCCGTTTAAATAAGTCACGTAAAGGAAAAAATCATGGCGATCTCAGGAATCTCTAATTCATTGTCACAAACCCAAGCTTTTCAGAGTCTTTTTAGGGTCAATCAGGTTAATTCATCCCAGGGCGGTCAAGATGCCGATGGGGATAACGATGGCTCGTCTGCCAAGGTAGGCAAAGCCGGTAAAACCAGTGCAGCCACTTTGGTGGATTCGCTTCTTAAAGCGCTTCAACAGATGGGTGCCAATTTGCCAACGGCTGGCGCCAATTCAGCAGATACTTCAGGTAATAGCACTTCCAAATCTTCTGATCCGAAGCAGGCAATTGGTGATTTTCTGAAAAGCTTGATGGCAGCTATTCAAGCGGAGGCGGATAAAACTGCTGGTAGCGTAGGTTCAAGCTCTAAATCGAGCAAGTTAGAAGCTGGCCTACAAAATTTAATCAATGATCTTTCTGCCTCTTCTAGTAGTCAATCCTCGTCTAGCTCCTCAAGTAGCGGTAACTCATTAGATATTTTGTTAAAGAACCTTCAGCAAAGCGCTAATAATTTGTTTGCTACAACCGGCGTTACATCAAGCAATAATAATTTAGCTACCTTGTTGCAAAATCTTCAGCAGTCTGTAGTTGGTGGCGTCACAACCGGTAATTTTGTTAATGCAATCGCTTAACTGACTAAGGATAATTTAGTGAGCATTGGAGTCATCGGAGCCAATAACAATCCCGCTGCATTTGGGGATATCAATGGTTTGCCTAAAAATACTGAGAAAGCTCCTGAGGCTGTCTCAGTCATGCCTGGGGTGGAGGCGTCCACTAAGGCGGTGATTTCAGAATTAAAGCCCTCAATGGTTTCTCAATCTGCTGAGCCATTAAGGGCGACTATTGATAAAGCTGCACAAGATTTACAAAGTTATATGAAATCCAGTGGCAGAAATCTCAGCTTTTCAATAGATCAAAGTACGGGCTACCAAGTTGTTCGGGTGATGAATGCTTCTACTGGCGAGCTCATACGTCAGATGCCATCCCCAGAATTTTTAAAGCTAGCAGAAAGCTTGCCCCAATCAAATAGTGGCTTCATAAACCATAAAGCGTAATCATTGGTAACGTTGCTTTCCCGGGCTCTTGGGTGAGTGGGTTTCAATCTTGATGATATTACTGAGAGATTGAAGTAAGCTCCTTACTAGTGCATCTTATTCATATTTATCTTGTTTAAGCGTTATAAGCAGACTAACTGTAAATTTTGCGATGAAGAATAAATACTTAATTGTTTTATGTGTTCTGCTGTGTACGTATGCGAATGCAGAAAATACAAAAAATGCAAAAGCAAATGCCCTGCGAGACATTACATTTTCTTGTGGAAATAAGTACATTGAGCCAGAAAACATCAAAATTTTGTGGTCTGAGACAAACTACAGTCTGCCTATTTCCGTGATAGATGGCTTTAATGCGCAAACCTTAGTTGGAAGCGTTAGTAAAGACAAATTTATCTGGGATAGGGGTACAAGTATTGCTTATATCGATCGGCGCACTGGTTCTATGACGGTACGGCCCAAAAAAGATGGCGTAACGATCTCATTGATATGTACCAAGGCCGATTAATTCACCTAGCTGACTTTCTGATTTACTGCATCAATAGGCCAATTGCAGGCCTGAACTTACCTGCAATGACAAAGCCTTATCAGGACCCTATTAAAAACACGTAATTCTATTTCAGCTCGTAAAAAATTCATCAGAATTAACTAAAATCCCTGTATTTATTTGCTAATGAAAATTTCAAATTCTGGATATTTTCCGATTAAAATTTAACGGTTGATAAAAAGAGGTAATCTCATGCAAATAATTCAATCACAATATTTAAAGGGTGCTTGGAATCCTCCCCTTGAATCTTCTTTACAAGGCCCTAAGTGGATTCTGGCTTTTGGTAATCGTGAGTTGCTTCCTGATGCTCTTGAAAATATGCAGAGTCAATTCCCAGACGCTATTTTGACGGCTGCCTCCACTAGTGGAGAGATTTTTGCTGATCAAGTGCATGAAAATACTGTTTCTCTAAGTATTATTTGTTTTCAAAAAACAAAACTCAAGTCGGCAGTATCAAGTTGTGCTGATGTTCATCAAAGTGAAGAAGCTGGAAAGAAGTTGGGTCGTGAATTAAATGCAACCGATTTAAAGCATATATTTGTTTTATCGAATGGCTTAACTGTAAATGGAACTGCGCTGACAAAGGCAATTCAGCAGGAAGTTGGAGTAGGCATATCCATAAGCGGAGGTCTTGCCGGAGATGGCGCAGACTTTAAAAAAACTGAAATTTTTAGTAATCAAATACATGGAGATGATTTAATTGTTGCTGTAGGTCTTTATGGCGACAACGTTTCAGTCTCCTGTAGTGCATATGGTGGTTGGAGCCCATTTGGTCCCACTCGGCTTGTGACTAGTTCCGATGGTTCAGTATTAAATCAACTCGATAACAGCAGTGCTTTGGTAAAGTATAAGGAATATCTGGGCGAAGATGCTGCTGGATTACCAATGAATGCCCTTTTATATCCTCTGTTAATTACACCCGAGGGTTCTCCAAGAGGGATGGTGAGAACGGTTCTTGCTATCGATGAAAATACTAGTGCAATGACTTTTGCTGGTGATATTCCTCAGGGATCCCGCGCTCAATTGATGCGGGCAAATACTGATGATCTTGTGGATGGTGCAAAAATTGCTGCTGATAATGCATTAGCCGGCCTAGAGTTGAATCCACAATTAGCAATATTAGTGAGTTGTGTTGGAAGGAAATTACTCATGAAGCAGAGGACTGAAGAAGAGGTTGAGGTAGTTCGGGATGCTTTAGGAGATCAACCTTACATGACTGGGTTTTATTCTTATGGTGAACTAGCTCCAATGCAAAAGGGAGGGTCTTGTGATCTTCATAATCAAACAATGACAATTACCTTAATTTGCGAGAAATGAGTTTGCTTTGCATAAATTGCTTGAACGTCAATTAAGAAAGTATCTAAAGGGGGAAAGTCCCGAAGAACTCATGCCTTTTTTAGGTGCAGTTGATGCAGCGTATTGTGATCTAGATCACGACAAGAAATTTATTGAGAATACTCTCGAAATTTCTTTAAAAGAATTAGACGCACTGAACGCCAACCTACAAAGTAAACAAAAAGAATTACAAAGTGCTTTAAACGTCATTCTTGATTCAATTGACTATGCAACTAGACTTCAGCAGGGTCAGTTGCCTGATATCCACAAAGTTAAAAGTAGATTTTCTCAACTTGAAGTCTATTGGCAACCACGAGATCAAATCGGGGGGGATTTTTGGTGGGTTTCCCCAGTAGGGCCATCTGGAAAATTCAATATTATTGCGGTTGATTGCACAGGTCATGGTGTACCTGGTGCAATGCTAGCTTTGTTGGCAAGTAATTTATTGGGTCAAATATATAGTATTGACGTTGATTTTGAACCCGTTGAAGTGCTAATGAAGCTAGATGAATTAATGCGACTTGGATTAAATCAGAAAATTGATGGCAGTATAGGAAATGATGGCTGTGATGCCGCCATTGTGCAAATTGACCCCAACTCACACACCATTATTTATTCCGGTTGTGGAATAGATTTGTACGAAATTGGTCGGAGTGGTATTGTTCAAAGACACAACAGCTCCAACATATCCTTGGGCTATCCAGTATTGCCAAGCAAAGCCCCAGAGCAAATTATCATCAACTTAGAGCCAGATCAGGTTTTCTTAATGTCATCTGATGGAATTCTTGACCAAATCGGAATCTCTCCATTAGGTAGAAAAATGTCCTTTGGCTCTACTCGTTTCAAGATCGCTTTGGAAAATACACTCCGTAGAGATTGCCAGGAATTGATTGAAAATATTATTCAAGAAATGAATGTCTGGAGGGGTCGTGAGCAAGTCCGGGACGATCAGATGATTCTAGCATTTGCCCCCCTTACCTTATAATTGCGGGTTAGTGTAAAAGAGAGGGATGTCGTGAGCGATGTGCATATCAAATCAAGCGATAGAACACCGGAATTTAAATTTATTTCGAGCGCTTGTGAACTCTCTTTTTCTGGTGAATCCTATCCAGAAAATGCCCTAAGTTTTTACAAGCCAATCCTCGAAAAAATTGCAATATTATGTGAATCTGACACGCCTTTGGTGATTAAATTCAAATTGATTTACATGAATAGTAGTTCTTTAGGCATTTTTAGAAATATGATGAATACTTTAAATGCCCATGCCAAAAGAGGTAACAAAGTTGTAGTTGTTTGGATGCACTTTGACGACGACGACGATACACGTGAAATTGGAGAAGATTTTCATGAGCTATTTTCATCTATAGAATTTCAATTCAGCCCTATCACAGACTAGAAAAATTTATTCAAGTAACTTCAGTTAAATTAGCCCTACTTATTTCGTTGTTCTTCATGGAATTGCTAAAAGCGCTTAAGTGTTAATGGGTTTACGGTATAGTTAATCTCATGCAACTACTTAGCATTTGTATGAGTTTCTCAGGTTGCCAGTAAGCGATCGCCACTCAAAATAAGCATGGTTGCGTCATCACTTGTCTCTAGCCTATGTGAGGAAAACAAGGATTGAATTTTAGCTACACCCTCTTTAGGGGGCAACTTGCCTATATGTTTAATTAGCGACACCACTCCACTTAGGCCGAGTTCAGTATTTGTATCTTTTATTTTCGCTTCTAGGAGGCCATCTGTGAAGATAAAAACTTTCTTATCTCCTAAATCAATGTGCTCACAGTCCCAATTAAGCTCATTTGATGGAACGATACCGATTGGGGGGAGTGAGGACCTCTGAGTGCTAACCATTAAATCTTGATCACAAACAACAATATCTCCATGTCCACAGTTAAGGTACTCTACATCCATAGTAATAAGATCGAATCTGCCAATTAGCAAGGTAACAAAGCCATTTGATCCTTGCGAGCGCTCGCTCATTTGATACATTTCATGATTCAACGATTCTGCGATAGTAGCGGGTGATTGCCCTTGATTTGCCATGTATCTAAATAATGCTAGGCATCTAGCAACAGTTAAAGCTGCTGGGATACCCTTTCCAGAGACATCACCTTCGCAAAAGAAGACTGAATTACCAATCTTAATGTAGTCTAAAAAGTCACCAGAAAGATTGCGGGCTGGTATTACTAGTCCACGAATTGCTTCAATATCCTCAAGGGAGATAAATAAATTTTTTTGAGCCTCTTCGGCTGCAGTTACATCTCTTTTAATTAATGCATCCTTAATCATCTGCTCAGTTAGAGATAGATTCTCGAACGCCATACCAAGAACGAGTGCAAGGCGCTCAAAAGACTCTAGGTGAGATTCATCAAACTGGGTAACGTGACCGTTATCCATGCGGTTGATAGCCTGTAAACAGCCGTAGCAGTGTGCTCCAGAAATAATGGGAACTGTAAGGATTGAGTGCGTTTCGAACCCTGTTTCTAGGTCTACCGCAGAATAATGATTCGTATCCTTTTTGGCATCTCTAATCAATTGCCCTGTGCGAGTGGTAAAAGATTTGCCAATCAAGCCAGAGTTTGAGGGAATGGATATGCCTTTGATATCTACTGGGCCAAGACAAATTTCACAATTTAGTTTTGTCTGATCACTATTGACTAAGAATAAGGATATAGCTTGTGCTTCTATAGATTTAACAATTAATGGTAAAGCCCAGTTGAGCGCCAAAATGATATCTCCATTTTGGGCATATCGTTGAATGATCCCAATAACTAGATCGCTAAGAAGTTCGATATTTGAGTTGCTAGTCTTCACGGATATCATGCCAAATTTACAAGTAGAATTTTTTTGTGACTATGAATAAAGATAATTTTTATGCAAAAAAATTATAATTTCTTGGGTCTTACGAAATGTAACTTTTTAAAGCCACCCCTTTGAGAGCCTAACATAGTATTAGGACTTTGAACTGAATTGAAATTGATGTAATTGGGATGCTACATGGATACTTGAGTAGATCACGGTAATAATGCATGTTCTTTCATTTTTTTGATACAGCTTATCTTTAATACTTCAGACTCAATCAATTAATGGCCGCATTATTAAACTATCTAAACGGTTAGAGTCTAAAATAGCGTGTCTGACATATTTAGCAGAACAAAATTAATTAACGCAGAATACAAAATGTCCAAAGTTTCTTTGTTGATTAGAAAAGATATTTTATTTAGCTTGTATTAATAAAAGTTAAAAGCTGGCTATTTTTTGCGTAAGAAAAAAGGAATAAAGCTAAATTCCTTCTGGTTTTGCTTATTCGGCAATGATTTTGGTGTTCGGCCCTGCTCTAGCGATAGAGAATCTTCTTTAAATAAATCTGAGGCTATCACTGGATTTACTGGAGCCAATGCCCGCTGGGGTTGTAAGACTATCTTAGTCTCAGCCTTTTTCTTTTTAGCTTGTGCGACCTTATCAAATATAAATTCACCAAACTCTCGCATATTTTCAGAAATAATTCCATTGTCAATCCGAAACCAAAAATCACTTAATATTTCATTATTAATTTGAGAAATTCTATATATTGGGGGGCATACAGAGCAGTTTTCTAAAAACTCTAATCCGGGGAATTTAATTTCATTTAATTGGTTGCGGTCAACTCTACTGGGTGCCACTAAGATTACTTGGTTCCGTTGACGCAGTTTAACCATCATTCGTTGAACATATTCCAAAATAAAGATTTCAGTGCTGGCAATTTCAACTTTGCTATTAGAGCTTGGCACAATAACGATGTCAAATTCAAGCATAAAGTCATAAGGTAATCCGAAAGTCCAAGTTAAATCAGCAATAGTAATTTCAGAATAAGCGCCGTAACGTCGAAGCGCTGCTTTAGCCTCAAGCATCGTGAAATTAGAATTTTGTTGGTAAGAGAGACCCGCCTTAAAGGCTTGAACATTTTGGTCTGGATTTTTGCTAATTAGTACGGATGATGTGCCCTGTTTATCAAAGTCAACTAAGGTGATTTTGATGTTCTTGTCGATGGCGAGGAAGCCTGCAAGATTGGCTGCAATGGTGCTTTTACCAACTCCACCTTTTTGATTGGTGATTAATATTTTTAAATTATCTCTCATGCTTTATTCTAAAAAGCCTAGTTATTGTTATAAGCTATCTTTAGTCATTTCTATTAATTTTATAAAAATTCGATTTAGCACTTGCTATTTAGGTTGGCACTTAAATCCGTAATAAATAGTATTTTCTGATTATTTAAATAGATCTTTGGGTTTATCAGTTATTAAAGGGCACCCTCTAGCTTCGATTTAGGGCTTTACCACTTCCCCAGGGATCATATCCTTCATAACTTCTTCAATATTTTGACCATTTAAGCAGATCAGCTTGCCATTAATTCTGGCATTGGAATCTACATGCAATTTTGTTGACTGAATATCCCCAATAATAGTGGAGCCAGCACAAACCTCAACAGTACCGTTGGCTATAACATTACCTTCCAATTTGCCTACCAAGACTAAATTGGTGCAATGCACATTGCCTTTGACGTATGCTGTTTTGTCGATATATAAAACAAATTTACTATTTTCAATTTCAAATATATCTCCTACCACTTGTCCAGCAATCAAATAGTTACCACTTATATGCAGATTACCCTCAATGGTGCAGCCTTTGTCTAAGGTACTTTTAAAAGATAGTTTTTGTTTTTGCAGTAATGGAGTGCTTTTTTGACTAAACATGATTTAATATAACTGGTCTATTTTCGGAAAAATACTACTTTAACTTAGCTTGGTTTCAAAATAAAGTTCCCAATATAGCTCTTATCGTCTCGATCATGTATGGCTCTCTGATCACCCCTTATGCTTGCCTCGTTATGCCATGATCTCTAGGAGCCTATATCTGAGTCACTGGTTGGCTTTTGTATTGCTAAATCATTAAATATTCTTAATAATGAGCTAGTAATAATTAAAGTCAATATTTAAATCATAGGCTGTGTGAATGAAAAAAATTGATAAAAATAAAAGGCTGACTATTAAAGCTGGCATGACTGTTGGCATCCTCGGGGCCTTTCCCATGATTCCAAGAGCGCAAGGATCTGATCGCTTTGCCCCTTATCGCGGTCAAAAGATTGTGGCATGCTGGCCTTCTGACTATTCAACTTTCCAGGTTAGCAAGCAAATTATTCCTGAATTTACAAAGCAAACAGGCATACAAGTTGAGCTGGATGAAATTCCTTACACTCAGATTAAAAATAAGCTCCTAGAGTCTGGCGCATCGTCTAGTCCGAAATATGACTTTGCTGTGTACATTGCGCCTTGGAAAAGCGAGCTAGCCTCAAAAAAATGTCTAGCTGAACTAACCCCCTTTTTTAATAACAAGTCATTAGCTGACTCAAAATATGATCCCAGCGACCTCATTCCCGGTCTTTTGACAAACATTGGTCTTGTAGGCGGTAGATTGGGATATTTGGATGGCCCTAATGCAAGGCTCTACGGCATCCCGCGAGGTGGCGAAACTAGTATCTTGGCTTATCGAAAGGATATCTTTGATCGCTACAAGGTTAAGCCCCCTGCAGACTATAAGTCCTTTGCGCAACTTCTTGTTGAGCTTAATGAGAAAAGTAAAAGCCCGGCTCTCACACAACGACTCCTCAAGGGGCACCACTGTGTCCATTCTTGGCTGTTACATTTAAATCCTTTGGGAGGGCATATCTTTGATGATCACTGGAACCCCATATTTAATCAGTCTGCAGGGGTGGAGGCCGTAAATTTTCAGAAGCTTGCCAAAGAAACCGGTCCAAATGGTATTGAAGAATTTAGTTTTACTGAGAACATTAATAGCTTTTTGAGTGGACAATCAAATATCTACTTGGATAGTACTGTGATTTTTTCACTGATGCTTCGTCCAGAAAATGCTGAGTTGGCAAAAAATGTTGGTTTTGCATTGCATCCCAGGGGTGTAAAGTTTGCATCATCAACTGGTGGCTTTGGCTGTGGTGTTATGGAAAATTCGAGCAAAAAAGAGGCAAGTTTTCTTTTTTTAGAATGGCTCACGTCTAAGCAGCAGGATGAAATTATAACTAGGTTGGGTGGCGCTCCAAATCGAGTCTCAACGTTGTATCAGCCAGATTTACTCAGACATTTGCCAGGATTTTCCGTTTACCAAAAACAGCTTTTACATGCAACTCCAGACTGGCGCCCAATTATTCCTCAATGGGATGAGCTAAATATAAAGTATATTGGCGCAACTATTCCTGAGGTCATTTCTGGAAAATTAAGTGCTCAGACTGCTATGAATGATTGCGCAAAGGAGGTTTCATTTAGGATGAAAGAGTGGGGCTATACTTGATGCGATTAGACTCTGAGTTGACTGAAATAGTCTTCTACAAAGAATAGTCTGACCAGTTAGAAGATGTTTCTGGCTCAATAACAAGCATTGTCAGGTCGTCGCGCTGAGGCTCTCTGCCCATCCAATTTGTAAATATATCCAGCATCGCTTGAAGCACTTGATTTGCGTTGCCATATGGTGTTCGTGAAAGAGCATCAATTAGGGCTTTATTTCCCAACATCCTACGTTTTTGTTCGCCAATTTGCGTTGGAAAACCATCTGAATATAAGACATAAAGAGACTCTTCTAATGCAAAACGTTGAACCTTTAATCCTTCAGTGATGTCAACATTTTTGTATCCCATTGGTTGTTTAGAGCCCTCAACGATTTGGACTGAACCATTAGGCTTTTTAATCAATAAACCCATGCCCATACCAATAAAGTCAATGCTCTTTGTATCGGCATCAAAACATATAAAAGAGGCTTCAAAACCATCATTGATTTCAGAGTACTGAGAATCAAGTGCAAGTGCTTTTGAAAAATCTGCATGAATTCTCTCGACAATTTTATCTAAAGAGGCGCTTGTATACATCTGACTTGAGACTTGATCTAGTGTTGAAATAGCAACTAGGGACATGAAAGCTCCAGGAACTCCATGCCCAGTACAATCGGCGCAAACTACAAAAATCCGCGACCCAAATTTTTTAATCCAATAAAAATCACCACCTACAATTTCTTTTGGTGACCAATAAACAGCTAAATCTTTAAAAAAGTCCTTTGCTATGGAAAAATTAGGGAGGTAGCTTTTTTGAATTCGCTGTGCCACCAATATCGAGTCCTCTATTTGTTTTTTAGACTCATTGATAACACGTTTATTGCGCTCCAGAGATTCAAGCATGCTGTTGAATGAATCTCTGAGAAGATTAACCTCTACGGTACCTTTTGCCTTAACCCTTAAACTCAAATCATCTGAAATTCGGATTTTTTCAATAGTCGCTAGCAATCTAAATAGGGGAGATAAAAAGAATTTGGCAAAAATATAGGCGAGGGGACCCACGAATAATAAGATTAAGAACGATGAGTACCAAACATTGCGCTTTAAGGAGTTAACAAGCGCATCAGCTTGATCTTTGGAAATCTCTGAAGCAATTACCCATTTAGTGTTACGAATATTAATCGGCTTATAAGCACCAATTACCGGTTGGCCATAATAGTTGATGTATGAGTCAATTCCTGAATTTCCTTCGCTTGCCCTCTTAATTCCCAATGTATCGATTTGTAGTATGTAAGAGTCAGAATTGAATTTTGTATAGGTATTAATAAGGTGTCGATTTTCCTTACCCTTATGCGTATTGACAAAAAGTTCTGGGTTGCTTACAGATTTTCGTGTATCAATTCTGGTTCTTCCATCTATATCAGTAATAATTACTTCACCGTTGTCACCTAGACCATCTTCTTTCCAGCGAAAGTAGTTCGTAACTTGCATAGTTAAGTCCAAGGTTGTTAATTGGACAATAAGTGTGCCTACCCTAATATTCTCATCAAATATTGGGGTAGCAATAAAGGCAGATGCCCTTCCCATTGATGGGCTGTATGGGGCGTAATCAATAAAGATAATATCGCCCTTAGCTGCGCTGGCCGATTCTTGATAGGCTTTAACTAGTCCCTCCGATTTGAATGGACTTTCTTTTAGATTGGTTGCAAAGTCAACTTTTTTCTGAGCAGAGTACAAAACATCCCCGTTCTTCCCAACTATATAAATATCGGCAAAAAGATTTTCATCTAACAATTTTTTTAAGCGTAGATGATATTTTTCGTGAAAATCGGAGTACGCCAAAACTTTTGGAGATTTATCCACAAAGATTGGTAAAGTTTTGGGATTAATTGATGCTATGAAGGCATCCTGGAGCAATATTGCGTTACTCGATTTTGGTATTAGGGAGAGGGAGGGCGGGGCATTTGGTATGGTATCTTTCAGCTCGGGCAAGAAAACTTTGTCATAAAAATGCTGCAAATTTTTACTGGACTGATTTAGCGTTATTCTTTGTTGTTCAGGGCTCTTTAGAAAGTCGTTATTAATAAGCGGTATGCTATCTTCAAAATCATTCGTTGCTTTTATTACTTCATCACTTACAGCAAGCAATTGAATAATATGAAACTTATGATCAAAATAATTTTGGACTACTTGAGCTTTATTATTTCGAAGGCCTACGAGCTTTTCGGTAATAATCGGGGCAATGGAATCTTCTGCAATATGAATCGCAACAAAAGAGTTAATCAACAAAGCTGGTATAGATACAATCCCAAAAGCAATAAAAACAACAAGGACTGTTTTTACCTTAAAATGGGTATATAAATATCTTAATGAACTAGTTAGTACTCTCATATCAATCAAACATAAAAAATTGCATAAATGCCATTTTCAAAACTTTTGAGTCTTTTTCCTGAGGGAAGTAAAGAGCATCAATTGGTTACTGATGCGACTAAATCACATCAAAAGCTACAAAAGACCTTAGATCGATTAGTCAAACATAGCGATCGGTTTGAGGAGGAGTTGAGAAAAACATCCCAAGACCTCAAAGAAAAAAATGAGTTTTTGGAGTTTCTCACAAATCGACTTTCAAAGTATCTATCTCCACAGGTATTTAATTCCATATTTGAAAGTAAATCTGTTGCCAATGTAGGAACGCAAAGGAAAAAACTTACGGTCTTTTTTAGTGATATCGCTAGTTTTACAACTATATCAGAGCAATCTCAACCAGAAACCTTGACTCTCTTTTTAAATGATTATTTGGCTGAAATGTCCAATATCGCCTTAGCCTATGGGGCAACAATTGACAAATTTATTGGCGATGCAATTATGATTTTCTTCGGGGATCCAGAAACCTTGGGCGAAAAAGAAGACGCGCTACAGTGCGTAAAAATGGCCATCGAGATGCAAGAAAAGATGCTTGAGCTTCGCCTTAAATGGTCAAAAATGGGTTTTAACTTGCCCTTTAGAGTAAGGATGGGAATAAATACTGGTTTTTGTAATGTTGGCAATTTTGGCTTTGAAAACCGCATGGAATATACCATTATTGGCGGCTCGGTTAATCTGGCATCTCGGCTAGAGGGTCTCTCAGATGTTGATGGCATTCTCATTTCACAAGATACTCATGCATTGGTGGATGAGGAGATTGAATGTGAGGCGCGTGAACCTATTCATGTCAAGGGCTTGGCCAGAACGGTTAATACTTTTGCGGTCAAGGGGCTTAGATCAAATTCGGGCGCCGTAAGTTCAAACACGATTTCTCATCTTGGCAGCTCCTTAGCTATAGATTACGAGAGGCTCACGCTGACTGAAAGGCAGAATCTTAAGTACCAGCTTATCCGAGTAATTGACAAATTGGATAAGCATTAATTAAGGTAAGTTTAGTCAGATTTAATGAGTTCCATCTTGAGTTTGATTGCCGTGTAATCGGATAAAAGATCTTGGACAAATTCTTGAGTTACGTCATCATCCTCATCGCAGGACCATATAACTGAGATATCTGACCCAGCTTTAGCTTTTTCCTCTAAGCCGTCCATCAACTCCATTAATGCTCTTGCCGATGAGCTATTAAAGTAGATTAGCTGAATGTTTGCCGATAATTTTTTTGCATTTATAAAATGCTTTTCAAGCTCAATATTTAAGGCGTTAAAAAATTGGCTTGCATCTTCCGGATAGCATTCCCCGGAAAGCAATAGGGTTCCAGTATCAAAATTTAATTTAACTTCTGGTGTTCGTGAAGTTGCGACAAGAATAAATTCATTACTCAAAATAATCTCACTTTAAACAAATGCCTTCATCATGAAGAAATGGTGATTTTCATCTGATTGGACAAAACACGTTTCAATTGGTTTGGCTGATCTTCTGGCAATTTCAGTTAATCCTAAGCTTGCTCCCTTGCTGGTTTCTTCGGTAGGTTTACGAATCTGCTCCTTTAAAAGAGTTCGCAATTCTTCATTAGTTTTTCCTTGAACTCTACTTAACCGTGCCTGCATCGCAGCTACAGCCTCAGACTTTATATAGTTACCACTGATTAGGCTAACATACCCGTCTGTTTCCTCAACCACCATTACCAACCCAAACCCAGAGTGATCATCATCTTTAATAGTTACACCTTTAGGGCCTTCTAATCCATAGCGAATGAGGTTTTGCATTAGTTCAACAAAGATGGAAAAAATTTGCCTAACCTTTTTTCTATCTTCCACATGCTCGTTAAGGCGTACCTTTAATGTCAATCCAATCGCATCAAGTAAATCCTCGCTAACGTAGCCGCTATAGCAAAGCATAAACCTGTCATCCGGCAAGAGGTGTCGAATTTGATCAAATTGGCTAAAGTTCATAAATTTTTGCTCTTAGGGACAATCACTTCTAGAATATTGCTCGCCTACAAGATTGTCAAATCTGCCATTTAATCAACTTACACCTCAAAAAAAGGATTTTGACACTTGCGGGATATCTTTAAGGGTTAAAATTGGGCATTTCTTTGAAAAAGATACCCTAAAAACTATGTTTGACTTTAATAAGATAGAGCGTCTCAAAAGCAAGGCTGACAAAGGCGACACAAAGGCGCAAATAGAATTAGCTAGGGAATACTTTTCTGGCCGAAATGTTCAAGCTAACCTAACCAAAGGCTATGCTTACTACGCTATGGCAGCAAGGCAAAATGATCCTGAAGCTCTTTATTTGGTCGGCGAGTGTCAAGACAACGGCAATGGATGCCCGATTAATCCAACCCATGCGTTTCAAAATTTTGCAAAAGCTGCAAAGCTTGGCAACCTCAAGGCAATACTCAGTCTTGCCCACTATTACGAGACCGGCAGAGGGGGTATAGTGGACTATGCCAAAGCCCTTGCGAATTATCAGTTAGCCGTAAAGTTAGGTCACCTTAAGGCAAAAGATAGCATTACCCGACTCCAGGCTCTTAAATTAACGTCGGCGGCCCACGCTCCCCCCATTCCTTCTACTGCGACGCGCGGAGGTGGTAATCAGGCAAATACTAAAGAGGTTGGCTCCGCTGATATTAAGATTGATGACATACCTTTCTTTAAGGGATTGGGGGCGGTTGAACTCATGTACATGATGGGTATTGTCTCCAACATTAAAGGCACTCGTGGCCAGTTTCTATTTTGTGAGGGTCACCCTCCCAATGGATTGTTTATTGTCCTAAAAGGACAGTGTTCGATCAGGCTAACCAATTTAAATACCAACAGCTTTAATGAAATAAAGACGGTTAAGCCTGGAGATTATGTTGGTGAATTTGGGTTGATTGATGGAATGCCGCGATCTGCCACCGTTGTTGTAACTGAAAACACCGAAATGATGTTCTTACCAACTGAGGCTTTTCAGGCTGCGATTAAAAGCCAAAAGGGGGTCGCCGAAGTAGTTACGAAAAATTTACTTTCATATATACGGGACAACAACATCATTATTAGGGAAAAAGAGGCAAAAGCACTCGTATATAGCGGACTTCCAGTTGCACCAACTCTTGCAAATATGAAAACTTTAGTAGGGATTTTGAGAGCCAGTAACAGCAACGAGCAAACCAATTACTGGGAACGATAACTCTTTATTTTTCTCTCATGAAATTAGATAAGATTTATTTTTGCGAGGAAATCAGGCGACGTAGATTATCAGAACTTTCTCTAACGGAAAGTTTTTATCAAGCCCAATCCTTGTTAGTTGCTGATTCCAAGGTTAATGATCCTCAATTTTTAAATCTGCTTGCAATTTCTAACTTAATGCTTCAGGTAATCGAAAATACAGGTAAAGATCAGCAGTTAAAGGGGATCGAGCCTGCATATCATAATCGACAGCATTTTGCTGATGCTTGTCTTGCCCTGGGATTTTTTTTAAGCGATTCCGATAAGTTTTCTGCTTATGAACAAAGGTTAATGTTATTAACCATGCTTGCCCATGATTATGGGCATCGTGGGATTTCTCAAAATCTTCCCCATCAAAGTCACGAGGAAGAAACGGTTGAATTAATACGAAATACCCCATTAAGAGATTTGCCTAAAAAAGATTTCGATACGCTTTGCGATCTGATTATCGGTACATCCCCGTCCAGCCTTACTCTTGTCAATTCTCGCCATCTACAAAGTCCTGATAATCTTCACCATTTTATGCAGTCACTAATAAATGATGCTGATATAGCAGCAAGCTTCATAGATGATCTTACGCCAAGCTTAACCAGAAGCATTTTGATTGAATCTGGTAACTTATCACCCAGTGGCGATGAGGTTTTGCAGGGCATCAAATTCTTCAAAGAAAATTTTCACCTTACTACTCAGGTTGCTAGGCGTTTACTGCTTTAATGTCAGTGAATTTTTACCGCTTCATGCGGGTTATCGTCGCTAATCAATCTGCAAGGTGATGCTTTTTTGTACCTCATTGAATCTCGCGCTACTGGATTTAGTGACTATAAGTATGCAACTTCCTGAGCTTATAGCTGTTAGCGTTGATCCGTTGATATTGCAGGTGTTTTGTGAACCTGAGGAGTAAGTCACGGAGCCGGAGCCACTGCCACCATAGGTATCTAAATTAATTGTCGATCCGGGTGATAGAGATTGTTTAGGTAAAGCTATCGTTAGGGGCGACTGATCAAATTTTCTATTGGAATAACTATTGTTTGATTCTTTATTGATTCTGTTAGATTGATCCAGATAGAATTGATAAGCGCCCCAAAAGCTGAAAATGACAATATTGAGCAGGGCAATATAAACTAGCGTCTCCACCAGAGTAATTCCAGGTACGTATTTTGTTAAATGTCTAAAACTAACCATAATTTAAAAAACAATAAGACGGGTTTTGCTATTTTAGCGGCGTTATTGATTGTGGTAATTTTTTCAATTGCTATATCGGAGTGGATTTCGACGGATTCAATTGCTTCTAAATTTAAAACTGCACCTGTAATTTATGCTAAAAATCTGGTTCAGGCGCAGCAAATTAATAATATGATTAGTTCGAGCGAAAATACTTTTAATGCATTTGCACGGAATAATTCAGGAAGTTGCCCTCCTGAGAATAGCGCCTGCTCAAAGTATATATACACTACGCAACCAATAGATAATCTTTGTACATTTTCTAGTCAGAAAACTGCCCTTAATAACAAGAGAGCATTAGTTATGGTGTGGTGTAAAGAGGATTGCGAGTCCTCCAGCCTCAATCAAATTCAACTGACTACTTGTGTATCAGATCAGGACGGTGAAAATATTGCAGTATCTATTTGGCGAATAAGCCAGAAAGATGGCAGCTTGAAATTGATTCAGGAGGATGAGTTCTGATAGTTAATATCAGGATAGTAGTATTTGATAAAGCCATCACTTTTCAAATTGCCTTGAAAAATCAGTAAGTAGTTTGGCAGTGTGGGTGCAATGATTATATTTCCCAATGGGCAATTAGCACTTAATATCTCTGCGTCCTTATTCTGGGTCTGCGTCGTTATTTGACATTTGATATTTAGGGGGCCATTTAAAGTGCTTAAAACGGGAATAGATTGCAGCGCCGCTTTAACTAACGTAGATTGCCCCGCACTTAAAGAGGTAGTTCTGCAAACTATTTGAGAATTGGATTGATCGCATTTTATTGGGTATACATTTGCTTGCACAGATGAAGGATCCAACTCGGACTGATTTTGAATCTTAAGGCATTGTTGAGTTGCGCCTAGGCCAATTTGTGAAACAGAATTTGAGTCAAGTTGACAATTGCTATCCGCTCCGGGCACACCGATATGTTCTGCCCAAATGAGCTTTTCTAAATAGCGTTGTCCGTTAATATTTTTAGCGCTGATGCTTAAATTCAGGCTACTGATATTTTGAGTTTGTATGAATCCCGTGATTCCGAGCATTGCGATAGCAATAAGACTGATAGAAATCAGTATCTCAATAATGCTCAAACCTTGTTTAAAGAGGGGGTGCATAAGTTTAAAAATAGGAGATTGTGTTTTGTTTTACAGCTTTACTACTAGTTAAACACTTAGGGTTTAAATCTGAGTGTTGTGATATTGCCATCTGGTTGAGGCTCACATTTGAACTCAAGAGTAATTTTTTTAATTAGATCTATGCCCATCCCCCCAAGCTCTGAAGCACTATGTCTTTTATTGATATATAGTTCCGGCTTGCCTGGCGGCGCATCATCTTTAATAATCACTTCAATTTGATTGTTTAGTCTTGATATGGTTAAACAAAAATCTCCTGGTTCTGTATTGATGTAGGCGTGACGAACAATATTTTGCAGGGCCTCTCCAATAGCAATCAAAATGTCAGTTTTATTTTTACTTTCGAGCTTGTCCAGGGAGTGGTTAACAAATTCCCTGGCCAAAGATAGCTGTCCTGGAATAGATTGAAAATTTGAGGAAAAGGAAGAATTTTTCATTTGTTGCGAAGCTAAAAAACAGTTTTCTTTACTTTTAGCCCTCAAATACTAGCATCACTAATTTGACCAGAAATTTATTAATGTGCTGTTTAAAAGAAATGCAGGGAGACATTTAAGTTCCGCTAAACTTAGGGTTTGATTTATTGCATTTGAGGGTATTTTTTGTGGTGCAGGCAAATCCTATTTTGATGAGTTTTTTTGGTTTTTTACTGGGAGCCTGTTTGGGCTCCTTTGTATATGCCTATGCTCGGAGGATTATTTCTGGCGAAGATCCCTTTTTTGCCAGGTCGCGCTGCCGATCTTGTGAAAAAAACCTTTTAAGTCAACAGCTTATACCAATATTTTCCTGGCTTTTGCAAAAAGGACGTTGTGCCTGTCAAAAATTTAGACTTAGTAAGGACTATCTCGCTTCGGAGCTAGTATTCGGGCTCCTCTTGGCGGTTATTTGGTGCAAAATGCCCCCGGGAGATGCTTTGGGGCAGAGTTTTTTCTATAGTTTGTTAGGTATTTGCTTTTTCACTGACTATGTAGACAAGGTTTTGCACATGCCAACCATGTTGGTTATGATCATTTCAGGGGTGTTGTTGAAGTCTGCGGCCAGCCTATCACTGTCTCTGGAGCCTGTTTTAGGGTGTATATCAGGGTATTCCCTAATCTACATCACCAATTTAATATACCAAGCGCTCAGAAAAAAAGATGGCTTTGGTAGTGGCGATGCTTGGTTGTTGGCCGGAATTGGGGCATGGACCAGCCCACTTACGGTTTTATTGATTTTTGTATTAGCTTCCTGGGTTGGTGCGATTTATGGTGTTATGTCAATTTTGAAAGGTAAGGCTGGGCTCGGTTCAGCCATTCCATTTGGAACATTTCTTGTCATAAGCACTGTATTTATTGGTTTAAAGCAGATCCTCGCCTAAAAGGAGTTCCAATGAGCGCAGAAAAAGAAGAATTACAACAATCCATCTTAAATCTCATTAACGAGGCAGAAATGGCTGCGCAGTTATTGGCTAAGCAGCAAAACAATAATCTTGATCAACTTAATGCGGGTAATTTGCCAGAAAATCAAATTATTCTTATCGCACAAGAGATTAAGCGATTTCGAGCTGAATTTGAAGGTAGTATAGGCGAGGAAGTAATTGAAAAAACTTTGGCTAATATTTTGCGTCCAGCAATAGATAGATGGCTTGAGTTAAATATGGCAGCCATTACTCGGGACGTAGTGTCCAAAAAGCTAGACGAAATTTCAAGAGATGCATTTCCAAAGTAAGCCAAAGTAAACATATGCAAAGAATATTTGGCCTTGTTATTGGTTTGACCTTCGTTACCTTGTTGGGGGGATGCTCAACCCCGCCTATTGATTTTGATATGGACTCTGCAAAAGAGCGTTTTAAGCAAAATAGATTAAAAATCCAGGAAGATGACGATATGGAGAGTATCGCAATTTTGCAAGGACCTGAGAAAATTAATTCAGTTTTGCTGAGATTTCGATATGGTCCTGATAGCTTGGAGGAAAGAGGTTTTGTTGACTATTTGAGCTCATTAAATTTGCAGGACGTCAAAAGAAATAGCTCTCTTGAGAGGAAAAAATTAACAGATTTTGAACGCAATAACATTGATACTGAAAGACTTGAGCAACGCAACTTACTAATTCAAAATGAAAAACAAAAACTGCTCGCGCAACTTCAAGCAGATCAACGTGTATTAAAAGGATATTCACAAAACAAACAAACTTTTGTTCTGAATTTGCGCAATGCTCCCCTTTCGAGTGTGCTCGAGGATTTGGCTCAAAAACAAAACGCGCAAGTAATATTCTCTGCCCAGGCTTTAGAGAAGTTACCGACTGTTACGATTGATTTGAATGGTCAGCCTGACGTTTTATTTGAAAAACTAGTTACTCAATATAAATTTAATTCAAGCTATGATGCTGATGCTCGCTTATATCGAGTTTCGGCGCCAAATGAGTTTCGCTCTAAAATTGATGCTCAAAGTAATATTCGAGATGATATTAATTTGAACATCTTATTTGCCGATAGCACCCTTATTCCTGCGAATTTAAATGCAGCCATTTCTTATTATCGAAATGTAGTGCAAAAGTTGTCAAATGAAACAGCGGCTACTTTTTTAAACACTATTCAGCAGTCCTCTTATGCACAGTCTAGTTCTGAAACCCAGCGCAAACTCTATTTAGCGATGGTAAGAGATGCGACCGATTTTCAATCAAAGTTAGATTATTTTGATCGTCAAACCAATCTACAGTTACGAGGGTATGTATTTGAAAAAAAGGACCAAAAGGCCATTACAGAAAATGTGATGAGTTTGGGAACCTTGGATGAATGTATTAAGCCCGGAAAAGAGTTATACACTGAAAAACTCTACGTCTATAGAGAGTTTCCAAAATATGTGGCGGAGCAAATTAGAGATTATGTTGTAAACGAGGGTTATGCTGCTCTTGGATATTTGCCAGGGCAATATCCGAAAGCGCAGCAAGCTAATAGGGGCCTCAATCAAGCTCGCCCCTTATATAACTCATCTGGCGCTAATCAAGCTCCAGGACAGCAGGCTCCTCTAAACCAGTGGACTCCGCAAAATCCTGGGTCTGGTGGAGTAACTCCATCAAGTCAAGCTCCTGGACAGCAGGCTCCTCTAAACCAGTGGACCCCACAAACTCAGGTGGGATCAACTCAACTTCCTCAGGCACAAGGACAGACTACTCTGAATCCAGGGGCTACATATCAACCTGGTCAAGTTCAGGTAGGTCAAAATCAGGACCAGCGCCAAAGCCTCGGTTCCGGAAAGCCCGCCTGCTCGCAGCCTGCAATGGTGGTTCAGGAGGATGCAACCGGCATTATTGTGACTGGAACCCGAGAACAAATTCAACTAGCAAAAAGATTGGCCTCTACGTTTGATATTGCATCTAAGCAGGTTTTAATTGAAGTATTTATGGTTGAAGTTGATAAAAATTGGCAAAGAGAAATTCAAAGCAAGCTTGGAGGTCAATCGTCTAAGCCAAATAGCTCTGGAGGCGTTGGGGGTAGTGCGAATAACTTTCCAACCACTGGTTCAAATGGGCTCATCAGCGTTCAAAACACAACAACGGATGGGGGCTTTGTGGGTCAATTCATACCTGGCAAAGGCTACTTAACCCAATTTTTAAATTTATTAGAATCAAATAACATAGGTCGAAAGATCTCCAGCCCAACCATCTTGGCAAAAGATGGTCAAACTGCAACGGTTAATCGAGATAACATTGTGAGACAGATCTTGACCCAACAAACCACTGTAGCTGGAACCTCGCCTGTTACAACCAATTCACAGAATGTCATTGATCTAAATGCGCCTTTAGTTCTAAAGGTGACGCCTCGGGTAAATCATCACAATAACCACGTGAGCATTGATTTTGACTTTAACGAAACTGTTTATGACACTGCAGGAACCCCAACAATTACATCGCCAACTATTTCCAATAGTATTGTGACGACACTAGAATCAGCCCCTGGCGATGTTATTGTTTTGGCAGGACTTTATAAAGAGACCAACGCACGCTCTACTACTGGTGTACCAGGCACGACAGGTTTTGGTGCTCTGACTGGTCTAATTATGGGGTCAGATGCATTAAGTACCAGCAATAGTGAGTTGTTGGTATTTATTGCGCCCACTGTAATAGAGCCAGTTGCTGGAAAATCTCAGGTTAATTCCGTTAGGTAAGTGTTGATGAATTATTCCGAATCATTTTTTTTCATCTTAGCTGGCATTCTTATTCTAGTCAGCCTCATTATTTTCTTGCTTATATTAAGCAAGAAAAGGGAGGTATCTAAAATTCCCTCAAAAGGTTCTGAGGGAATCAATAGGTCACAGGGCGCCACAAACCATAAAAGAGTGAGTGAGCCTGTGACTGCGGTAGATCATGAGCTAGAGCAATTAATAGAAATCGAGAATTCTTTGCTAGCCGTCAAGGAGCTTTATTTAAAGCGATTAATCTCAGCAGAGAAATATGTTCAAGAAACTAGGCAAATAGTCCAGCAAAAAATCAAGTAATCAATTTTGATAAAGCAACTAAATCATCTTTTAAAAATAAGGACGAAGCATCCAAATAGAATTTTTGTCCTTAAATTGACCGTTGACGCATGGGTTGGTGCTGTTACCTCGCATGAAGATGATGACTTAAACATCCATAGTCTGATCTGGCATCCCTTGCCTCAAAAAATTGATCCAAATAAGCCCAGTTTAGATATTGAGGTGCTTCAAGCTAGCCTATACGAACTTGTTCAGAAACACGATCTAGTTGGGTATGACGTCGCCTTCTCTCTAGCTAGCAGCATTGCAGAATTGAAAATGCTCACAGTACCTTTTGAATTAGGCAGCAAGGCGGATCAAAAAGATTTTTCTACTAATAGCAAGGATAAGATTTTCTGGCAAGAATTTGATGCTGAAATTATCGATTTAAAACTTCCAGTGTTTAGTTATGAGTACGCGGCACCCGCAGAGGATGAGGGGAGCTCATTTATTTATGCGACATGGGCAGATCAAAGAGCGATCAACATATGTATTGAGTTTTTATTATCCGCACAGCTTTATCCAGTGTTAATTGCTCCTGAAACGCAAGCGATATATAACCATCTCTATAGGCAACTTGATCGACTGGAAAAAGAAACTTTCTTTGGAGTATTGCATCTAGCTTCTAAACGTTCTCAGTTGATGATTATCGGCCCTGAAAGATTGGTGCACGCCAAGCTAAACATCACTGAGCTGGATGAGGTGTTGCTTGAAGATCTTGAAAAAATTGATGATGTAAATGGTACATTTTGGGATGAGGTTGGTGCGCGCATAGGAAATGCCCTTAAGCAGTCATTTTTATACCTAAAAGAAGAGGAAGCAATTCCGCCCATACGAAATATCTATGTTGTATCTGAACTGCCCAAAGTGAAAAATACAATGTCGCTACTTGGTCGGCACTTTAATTTAAGTAACCTAAAACCTTATCCTACACATAACGCAGCGCAACATATGCGCTTAATTGCTAATACAAATGGGGTTGAAAACGGGTCAGTGTTTAGTAGCGTATTGGGGCTCGGTTCACAAGAAGTATTTCAGAAAAACCTTTTTAAAAATAGAAATACCTCTAAAGAAAATTTAATTACTCTAAACCTTCACCCACATGTCAAACGCATTGCCACTAACCGTAAAATTTCATTAGTAGCCAAAAACTTTCATTGGATGTCCATTCTTGTTTTGGCCTTAGCATTCATTTGGGCTATGGTTTATCTGCTGCCCTCATACATCCTTAATCATACACAGTTACAGGAATATCGCTCAGCAAATAAAACGCTATTAAATCAAGAACAGGAGCTAATTGATATTCAGGCTGAGAGTAAAAAATATACTGACCTGCTATCTTTACTTTTAAAGTCAACTCAGGGAGCTTCTAAATCTAGGTTAATGACTTTACTGCCAAAGATCGTACCTGTGGGAGTGGAGCTTGATAGCTTTACAGTAACTCCAGAAAGCATCAGCATTACGGGGCGCGCAACCAGTACCGCTCTTGCTCAAAATTTTTATAATGCAATACTTGATAGCGAATTAGCTACTAATCTTGGCATAGTTGTTGATCGTGAAACCCCGCCTTCCATGGTCACTCGCTTTAAAATTGCTGGTAAGCCATCGAAAGTGGAGCTAGTGGAGCCCTAAATGACTGAAAAGCAAAAAATCTTTTCGGGGCCACTTTCGCAAAGGGCGCGAAAAATCTTAAGGTCATTATATGGACTTGAGCCGCATCTTTCGTCCGATGATCAAAGAAATATTGAGGATGATCAACCTTCATGGAGCAAACATTTCAGTCAAGAAAAAAAAGAGCCAATATTGGGGGGTGATTCAAACCCCTATATCGATAAAAATTTAAGAAATGTGTCGTTACATAGAGGTTCTTTAAATGAAAATACTCGGTCGGAAAATTTCATAGCGCCTATAGAAACGAGCAGCAGCTTTTTAATTAGCTTATTAAATACTTTAGGTGTAATTCGACATAAAAAGTTTGCCAAAAGCCGTTATATCAAAGAGTCTAAGGGTACATATTTATACGATCTGATATTGGCAATTAGTATTTTCGTTATGCTGATTGTTTTGGTTTTTGCGTCTGATTTCTCACTTCTAAGGTCTGAGGTGGGCTCAATTAAATCTAGAGTCGGTAATATTCAAGACATTAAAAATAAGATTATTAGCGTCAATTCCACGATTGAGTTTGAAAAAGATTCGCTTTTAACTAAAAAACAGGCTTATAGTGAATTACATAAGCTTGTATATGATCAAAACTCGATCAAAGATTTGGTGACCAAGTTTCTTGCTGAGTTGGAGGGTAATCGAGTTTCCGTAAAGATTTCTTTAGCACGTTTCTCAAATACTCCAGTCTTTGAAGCCAAGAATTCGCAACGCACTCCAGCTACTACAAAAGATCTTCCGTCTGGCGCCGATCGACTAAAGGAGTTGGCGCGTATAGTAAGCAATAAAGAACCCATTGCAAACCAGGCCGTTCAGGATCCGAAAAATAAGCCAGATCCCGGAAAGACGCTGAATGCAGCAGATACGACTCAAGGACATTCGCTACCCGAAGATGCGGACTTGACAATCCCTTACGATGCTAACAGGCCGGGTATTGGCTACTATTACATAAAATTAGAGTTAAGCGGCGCTTATATTAGTTACCTCGCGGTTCGTCAGCAATTAATTAACCTGGTTCCAGGTGCAATAATTGAGTCCGAGAAGGTAACTTCTCAAAACAACAAGTCGACCGTTACAATTCTGGTAGGCATTAATTTGCCCTTCTATCAAGAGAAAAACTAGAACTTATGAGACAGCTACTTTATTCCTTTTTGGCATTAGGTATTTTATTTAGCCGTTATACCAGTGCTCAAACAAGTCGCGTCGAAGTTCCAATTCCTGAGTCTTCTTCCCAAACTGTCAGGCTTGCTGACCCCTTTTCAAGAGGGATTCAAAAGCCATTTTCATATGGTGAGGTCATTAGTGCCAGCCCATCTGCTGGATCAAAAGCAACCCCCACAAAGTTTACCTCGCAGACCTCGGGCGATAATTTGCGTCGCCTGCCAGATCTCAGTTCATATCGTGTGGTTGGAATTTCGAGCAAAGCGATCCCTCAAAAACCCAATATTGTTGGGCCTAACCTAAGCATGCCGGAAAAAGGTGGGGCACCTTTGCAGTATTACATTAGGATTGGGTCCTTTGATCAGCTAAGTTATGCCAAGCAATATGCATGGGAATTTTTTACTATTAATAAAGTACTAATTGATGCGAACTTTGTGGTCCGTCGAACGCCTTGGAGGGAGGGAGGGAATTTATTTCAAATTGATTATGGCCCTTTTGCGGATTATGAGCATGCATTAATTTCATGCGCTCAACTATCAAAACATATTGACCCCCCGCTTGCTAAATGTCCCCTAGTTAAGGAATACTCATCATTGCAAGAACAACCTTCTTTCACAAGTAATGCTTTAGTCGGCCTCTCTGCTGCAACAATTAGTCAGTTTAGCGACTCCGAAATTTATGATCCTAAAAAGCTAATGTCAACAAGCTTTAGGATTAAAGAGGGTGATAAGCTAGGTGCTGGCGAGTATATGGTTATTAAAATAAATCAAGACGGTATTTATCTTGCTAAAGTAAATTCTGCAATGTATTTCCTGTCCATTGACACTCTACCTTTTAATGCTCCTGGATCTCTCAGGGAAGAAAAAAATGCTTTAAAAGATGAGAAGAATTTGACAAAAGATGACAAGTCACCAATAAGAGAAGATAAATCGACCCCAAGGGGTAGTCCTGCTAACTCGTCTCGATAAGCGGAAAATAAACCATGAGCTTGTACTCCGACGATAGTAGCTCCAAGGCATTAAAAGTCCTAATTAGTATCGGTAAGTTAAGTCAAACTCAATTTGAGAGTATGTCAACCCTTGGGCGACAGCCTGGTTCGATCCTGGATGAATGTGTTGCAAATGGGCAATGTGATGAAGATTTACTCACGGCAATTTTTTCAAAGGGTTTTAATTTACGACGTACAAACTTAAATTTGGATGACCTGGAAGAGTCAACTTTAGGTTTATTAAAAAAGAATTTCATGGAAGCCAATCAGATTGTTCCGATTGGCTTAGAGGATCGCTTTATCAGAATTGCAATAGTTGATCCAATTAATTTGAGGCTTGCAACTGAAATCAAGGAGTACTCAGGCTTAAATCCAGAGTTTTATGTAATAAAGCCTTCTGAATTTGAGAACTGCATAAGGTCTTCATTTTGGAGAAATCTACAAGAGCAAACCCCCCATAAAAATGATGAAAATGTAGCCTCTTTGGGGTCTCAAAACTCCACATACTCATCCGCCTCTTCTGGAATTGCTCAATCAAGGATTTCTAATGTTGGTATCAGGCAAGCGCGAAGGGCTTTAAGGACGCGCTGGAATATCCATGATGCGGAGCTTGTGGTGGAGTTTTGCGATCAAATCCTCAAGGAGGCAATTGCATCGGGCGTTTCTGATATTCACGTAGAAACCTTTCGTAATAGCGCTAGGGTAAGAATGCGTAAAGATGGTTCTATGCAGGTAATTGAGCATTACTCGGATTATTTGTTTGCTAATTATGGGGCGGTATCGGCACGACTAAAAATCATGGCCAGTTGTGATATCTCAGAAAAACGCTTGCCGCAAGATGGTGCAATCACTATCAAAGATGAGAAAAATAACGACATTGATTTTCGGTTTAGCTCAGTTCCAACAAAAAATGGTGAGCGTATCGTTATGCGAATTTTGGCGGGTGACTCTACTTTATCTCTCGATAGTATTGGTTTAGATCCTCGAGATTATCAGAAGGTTGTAGATGCTATTACCTCACCTCAGGGAATGATCTTAGTCACGGGCCCTACTGGTAGTGGCAAAACAACCACCTTATATGCGGCATTGAAATACATTAACTCCCCTGATATTAACATCCTGACAGTTGAGGATCCGATTGAATATTATCTAGAGGGCGCTGGGCAAGTTCAGGCAAATGAAAAAATTGGGCTGAGCTTCTCATCAATCTTACGAGCATTTTTGCGTCAAGATCCAGAAGTTATTCTGGTGGGGGAAATTCGTGACCAAGAAACAATTGATATTGCACTTAAAGCTTCATTAACTGGCCACTTATTGTTATCAACTTTGCATACGAATGATGCAGTTTCAACAGTGTCAAGAATTGTCAATATGGGTGTTCCCAACTTTATGATTTCTTCTGCGCTGACAATGATCATTGCGCAAAGATTGGTAAGAAAAAATTGCCCTGATTGTGCTGTCCCAGATAAAGCCGGCACCACAGATGTTTTAAAGCGAGTTGGATTTAGTGAGCATGAAATTGGCACCTTTACTCCTAAGGTCGGAGTAGGGTGCTCAAGCTGTCAAGGCACTGGTGTGAGGGGTAGGCAAGGCATCTATGAGGTTCTTAGAAATACTAGCGATCTAGAAGAGGCGATCCTGAGAAATGATCAGGCTCCCCAGATCCTAGAAATTGCTCGCAAGGATGGTTTTAAAACCCTACAAGAAACAGGTCGTCAATTAATTCAAGCTGGGATTCTCTCTCTAGAGGAATTTCAGAGAAGCTTGAATATGGATACTTAATGAGTGAACGCTGGGGTCCATGAGAAACTTTACGTATCAGGCAAAAGATCGTATTCGGAAAAAAGTTAAAGGCAGTTTTCAAGCTGAGAGCATGACTCAGGCTAGAGCACAACTTCGGGCAAAAGGTTTCTCTGACATTGCCATTAAAGAGCTTCGTCCAGCTAAAGTCTCGTCTGGTGTAAGGGGGGCAAAGCAAAGGAAGTCCATTAATATTTCGATTCCGTTTATCAATACGATATCACCATTGGTGCTGCTAGTTTTTTCAAAAAAACTCGCCACCATGATTCGCTCAGGATTGCCCGTTCTTGATTCTTTGATCCTTATCCAATCGCAAACTGAAAATAAGGCTTTTGCCAGATCTCTACAAGATATCATTCACTCAGTAAATTCTGGTGTTTCGTTTTCGGCTGCCCTGGGAAAATACCCTCGATATTTTGATGAGGTATATCGTAATATGATTGAAGCAGGGGAGGTTACCGGTAAGCTTGATATCTTTCTAGATAGGTTAGTCGAAGGTCTAGAGCGTATGCAAACGATTCGTAGTGGCATAAAAAGTGCCCTCTTTTATCCAATGACACTTGTATTAGTTACTGTTGCAATTGCTGCTTTTATGATGATTAAAGTCGTTCCTACATTTGTTGGGATATACGGCAATATGGGTGTTAAGTTACCTGTACCTACCCAAGTTATTATGGATATCAGCTCTTGGATGCTAGATGGTTGGAACATACTTGGGCTTTTAATGGGTCTACTCTTTGCATATGTGACCCATCGTGTTTTGAATAAGTACTCTTACTTTTATAAGAGAGTAATTTCTGCTGTTTTACTTAGATTGCCGGTCTTTGGAAATCTTATTGTCAAAGCTTCTATTGCGCGTATGTCTTTGCTGATGGCCAATCTGTTTATCGCCGGGATTAGTATTGATGAAATCATGCGCATTGCTAGTCGGACTACAAATAATGTTTTATTTGTTGGTGCCATGCAGCGCATAAGTAAAGAAATTGTGACTGGAAAGGAGTTGTCATCTTTATTTGCGGATGAATCAGTATTCCCACTTGAGTTATCTCAATTAATTAAAGTGGGAGAAAAGACCGGGCGTATGGATGAAATGCTCGGCTCTATTGCAAAGTACTATCTAGAGGAATTTGAGACGGTTGTAAAAGGCTTAACGACGGTGATTGAGCCTTTAATGATTGTTTTTATCGGATTGGTTATTGGTATGCTGGTCATTGCTTTATACCTGCCAATCTTTAATGCAGGCGATGCGATTGGGTGAAACTTAAACTAGCTATGAGGCTGACTGCCTCTATTGAAATTAAATACTGCTGTTACAAATCACTAGAATGGCAGAAGCGTTGAGCGAATCCAAAGCAATATGCGCTCAGCTGAGCGGCGACGTCTAGATTCTTCAGGAGAAGCGGTAGTTTGGTTTATCTTTAATTCAACTTGGGCTACGATTTCAGTGAGCGCGTAAATCCTGCCTCGTAAATCTGCCAATTCCTGGGTGAGCCCTTGGTACTTCACTAAGTCTTTTTCTAGCATGCGCCAATAACGATCACCATTGGGCATGACCAGAATGTTATCTGGGTCAAGCGTCACCTCGTTCGGCCTTAGGGGTTTATCGCTGTCGCTTGATGAAAAAAATTTAAAGTAGTTTTCTGCAACTTCTTTTTCAATGCTATGCGTATTTTTAATTCCGCTGGTTTGTTCCGAAAAAGATGTCTGGCTCATAAAATAATTTTTAAAGTTTTCTTTGGGGGCGCCCGAGGTGGGTACCTACTATCTATAGTGTTTATCATACAGATAATACCTACTAATAGTAGCTTTTTATTTGAAAATATCTAAGGATGCCAGAATGATGGGTGCTCACCTCAAATTAAGACGATTAGCTATCGAGCAATAATATTTCATATTATGAAATATTAAGCATGGGGCATTGATCAGGGTATTTACTAATAAGGGTGAACAATATTTTCTCGAAATTTCAAATTTACTGTGTAAAAATAGCAATGAATTAATCCATACCCAGAATCAATGCACCCCAACATTAAAGGTTAATAATGATCCGCATTAAAAAATACTCGATAATTTTAAAAAACGGTTTCTCACTCATTGAGCTATTGGTTGTAGTGGCCATCATTGGTGTATTGGCTGCTATTGGTATTGTTGGTTATCAGAAATATCTGGAAAGTGCCAAAAGAAATGCAACCATTGCAAATGCTGCAAATTTTTTAAAAGCCTTGGCAGCAGAGGGAACAGCCCGAAGTGGTGGCCTGGCAACTTCAGTTCCTAGTTGCACCCCGGGACCTACTTTTAATTGGGGTTCATCCCCTTACCCAACCGGTACATGTTACGGCGATATTGCTGCAAATATGAAAAATCCTTACAACCTTACTGATCCAACCATAGTTGAAGATGGCATTGGAGTAACAGGTTGCACTACGATAGGTAGGATTGCTGTAATACTACCTCAGCAATACTCAAACTCAAGCGCTCCGGGGCCTCAGTCCAACTACAATTCAGTTGTTCAAATTGGAGTTGCTCCTTGCTTACCTGACAACTATAACAACCCAACTGTACTAACTGATCCTAACAGTAACGATTACACTAAGGCCTTCCAAATCGTTAATGGTTTTTAATTTCCTCTGAATGACCTTTAAAATCCCCGGTACACCGGGGATTTTTCATTATTACTTATGCCATACTCACTTACACGAAACAGTAACGTATTAGAGATTGAGCTTTTTGGTCAAGTTGACCTATCGATCACAAATCAGATAAAAACTGAATTTGATGACGTCATATCTAAAGACTTCATTAGGGTAGTACTGAGCGCAAAAAACCTTGAATATATCGATTCTTCTGGGGTTGCAGCAATGCTAATGATAAAACGACGCTGCGATCAACTCGGTTGTCAATTCACGATATGTGATATCTCAGAAGTTGGATATAGGGTAATCGAGTTGGCAAAGCTCAATACCTTGCTACCAATTGAAAAGGTGATTTCTCAAGAAAAATCAATTAATAAGGAAGTATTTGAGTTTTCTGAAGACATTTTTAATGATGAGAAAGCCTTGAATGTGCAGAAAAAAAATGGCCAAGATTCATCGGAAATTGATCTTGACGGTTCTGACTTTAAGCCAGGCTCCTTTCTGTAATTATGAGATAAGTCTAGATAGTTGTCCCGTTGCACCTTCAAGTTTTTATTGCGCTCCATATGAGGCCGGTGATTAATTGACATTAGAAGAGGTCATAAAGCTACACCATCAAGGTGATTTCTTTGGTGCGCAAAAAGGCTACCAGGACATATTGCATGAAAACCCAAGTGATTTCAATGCCACTCACTTATTGGGACTCACTTATCATCAGCTAGGTAACGATCAAAAGGCCATAGAGTTAATTTCACAGGCAATATTGATAAATCCAAAGTATGAATTAGCACACCTGAATCTTGGTAGTATTTTGCTGGGTAAAAATCAGTATCTTAAAGCGCTTGAAAGTTTTGATAGGGCAACCGCATTGAGTCCAGATGATGTTAATGCCCACTTTAAGCGGTCTGAGGTCTTAATTAAATTAAGGCGCTATTCAGATGCATTAAACGCCTTTGATAAATTAATTGAGCTAGATCCTAAGAACTATCTAGTATTTTATCAGCGCTCAGAAGTTTTTCTTCTGCAAAACAAAATGAGTGAAGTAATAAATGATTATCAGAAAGCTATTGAATTAAAGCCCGATTTTATAGAGGCATACTTTAGTCTTGCAAATTTATTATTTGAAAATAAAAAATATGATCAAGCTTTCATTCAATTCCAAAAAGCGATTGATATTTCGCCTAACTATGATTATCTATATGGCATGTATGTGCAGTCTAAAATTAGAATTTGTTACTGGAAAAATCTTTCAGAGGACTTAGATTTTCTCGAGAAAAATATTCGGCAGGAAAAAAAAGTCGCGCTGCCTTTTATTGCGCTTAGCTTATTTGATAGGCCTGATCTTCATCAACTTGCAAGTAAAGTTTATGTAAGTTCAAAATCCTTCAATCAAGAAATTGCCAAACCCTTTCCATCAAAAGCTCGCAAGAAAAAAATCCGAGTAGCTTACTATTCATCTGATTTTAGAAATCATCCTATGTCGCAGCTTATGATGGAGATTATAAGGTCGCATGATCGCAGTCAATTTGAGATTTATGGTTTTTCCTTCCCTCCAAAGCAGGATGAGATTTCTCAGAAAATAGGCGCTTCTTTCGATAAATTTATTGATATTGCATCGCTAAATGTAGATCAAATTGTCCAACTGTCACGAAAGCTCGAGATTGATATTGCGGTAGATTTAAACGGCCATACAGAGCATGCCAGAACGCAAATTTTTGCTTTAAAGTGTGCGCCCATTCAAATACAGTACTTGGGCTATCCGGGAACATTATCCATAGATAATATTGACTATATTTTGGCGGATAGAACGTTAATTCATTCTGAAAACCAGGCTTATTTTTCAGAAAAAATCATAGGTCTTCCGCACTGCTATATCACAACGAATTCCGAGCAAATTACAGCAGATCAAAGCCATCTTTCTAGGGAGCAGTTTAATTTGCCTGAGGAGGGTATTATATTTTGCTGCTTTAACAATAGCTATAAGATCATGCCTGAAATTTTTGATAGTTGGATGCGCATTCTTCAGTCGGTAGAAGGTAGCGTGTTATGGTTGCTTGGAGATAATTCTTTTGCTATGCAGAATTTATCTAATGAAGCTCAAGCTAGGGGGGTTGATCCAAATCGTTTGATATTTGCAAAACGTTTGAAGTTTGAGCATCATCTGGCGAGACATTGTTTGGCTGACTTATTTTTAGATACTCTACCCTACAATGCGCACACTACAGCAATTGACGCACTCTGGTGTGGGCTTCCTGTTTTAAGTGTGATGGGGAAATCTTTTGCGAGTAGGGTTGCTTCTACTTTACTGAAAGCGATAGATATGCCAGAGTTAATTTGCCAATCATTACCAGAGTATGAGGCTAGGGCGATTGAATTGGCGCGTGATCCGCAAAAATTGGATGATCTAAAGAAAAAATTAACTAAGAATAAACACAATACCCCATTATTTAATGGCTCACAAATTACCCGTAATATTGAATCTGCCTATTCAATAGCCTATCAACGTTACCAAAAAAACTTAGAGCCTGCTAATATTTGGATTTAAAGCCCATTAATTTTTTTAAAAATAATTTGAGAGGATTATTTTGGATGTCAAAAAAAATGGATTTTCTCTGATAGAGCTGCTAGTTGTTGTTGCCATCCTTGGTGTTTTGGCGGCAATTGGCATAGTGGGCTACCAAAAGTACCTTGATTCTGCTAAGGATGCAGTGACAAAGGCTAACTTTAAATAATTGGCTGACACTTTACTCATAGAGGATGCACAGATCAACCTCTGTAAGGCCACTCCTAGATTATTAGACTGTGTAAATACCATAGCAACTGGAGCGGGTATGAAAGATTCCTATATGCAGCAAAATTTGATGGTATTGAATGATTCCTACTCAGGCACTAATCAAGCGCCATTTGGTGTTCTTCCTGATGGCTCGTGGGGGCAGCAATTTGGAAGTATTCATATTGCCATATGCCAGCCATTTACTGATTCCTTGGGAAATACATTTAACCCCGACCTATCGGGCGGCTATGACAATATTAGAAAGCTCTCTTTAGTTGGCAGATTATCAAACGGAAGTACGTTTTCTCAGCAACTCAATTTCCAAAGTCTAAAAAGCGGACTCTATGGTTCAGTAGGGGCTTGTGATGGTTAGCATTAGTTTTTATTAGATGCAACCTAGGAGGCTTCTTGATTGCTTCATGCATACTGGGCTATTGACTAATAAATCTGTGCAACGTTAAATATTTGAGAGCTTCCATCTGGTTGACAGGCACCAACTACAACGCTGTTTCCAATCACGCCAGTCCATATAGATCCTGCAAGTGGGTCAACAACCCCTGGATGGAGCGAGACATTTCGGTCTGCAATAGATAGGTCACAAAAGTCTGCTGTTGTGATGATTCGAGAGAAAAAATTAGCTCAAGGGTAATTTTGACCTGTATAGGGGTTTTTCATTGGGTTAGCATTGAGCACCATAAAAGCACAAGGGGCAACATTACCAGAGCCATTAGTTTTAATGTTAGCAATCATTGATTCGCACATTCCGGAGGGCATCATTTCTGCTGCCATTGCTCTAGCTAAAGTATTTGCATTGGCGATATTGACAGTTTTTTTGCTCGATTCGATATAGCTTTGATAGCCTATGATCCCAATTGCAGATAAAACACCGATGATGGCTACGACTACTAGTAATTCAATAAGAGAAAAGCCGTTTAATTTAGTCCGCATAAATTGATGATTTTTTGGAATGGGTTTGGTTTGGCATAATTTTTGGATTATAGACTTTCGATATAAGGTTCGACCATGGATTTTTGCCCTCAAAATCTTTTGGTTTCAGGCTTAAGTTCTGATGGATCTGCTAATGAAATCAATGACTTAGGTATAAATTCCTAAGTCATTTTTCTTTCTGTGCTGCAAAGTGTGTAGGCAAGCCCTAAGCATTCTCGCTTGAACGTCTATGAAAATATTGGCCTGGCAATCGATTGGACAACCAAAACCACTTTTGGGCGGTTTTTTTACTATCTTTATTTAATTGACTTAATTTTGGGAGGCAGCTCAGAATACAATAACCTTTCGCGAAGAAAAATACTTCAAAATTCAGACTTTATTTATTTTTAAGACCATTAATATGTCAACTGTAAAACAAGTTATCAATCAAAAAAATAATACTATCTTGTCAGTAAGCTCAACCGATAACGTTGAAAAAGTCCTGACTGTAATGCGTGATCATCGAGTGAGAGCTGTTTTAGTAATTGATGATGGCAATTTAGTGGGTATTGTTTCTCAAGGCGATTGCGCTATCAAGGTATTGTTGCCGCACAATAATCCAAAACAAGTAGCTGTTTCAAAAATAATGACAACAAATCCACTGACTGTCACCTTATCTAATTCATTAGATGAGTGCATGGCAATCATGGTGCACAAGCATATTAGGCATTTACCTGTTGTAGAAAATAACAAAGTAGTGGGAGTGATTTCTATTGGAGATCTAGTAAAGAATATTCTTGAACTCCAAGGTAGCCAGATTAAGTTTCTTGAGACTTATATTAAAGGCCATGGTGCCTAGTCTTATTTGAATGCAAACTATCAAGAAATTCCAACGCTAATCCTATTAAAAGAGTTTCGGTATCTAGTGCTTACTAGTCATGTCCATCTTAAGCGCGGTATAGGCTGTGCCAATCAATATCGTCATAGTCCTTTTGGTCGCATTAACTTCTTTGTAGGCACTAAGTAATCAGCAATACCCTATTTATTTCTAAAGCCAAATGACAGAGCCTGACTTTCTACGGTATGAACCATGGCCCTTGTCGCAGACTCTACTGAAAAGCTTGGAGCGCTCAGCTCTCATTACACGCACTGTTATTAGCAATCTGAGTAAGGGGCAAGAAACTGTTGCTCTCTCATCGAATTTAAACCCCCCGCATTGGGAATTTGGTCATCTAATTTGGTTTCATGAGCTTTGGGTACATCGAAATGGGCTTCAATCTAACCCATCGATTCTTCCTAAGGCGGATGCATTATTTAATTCATCCGGGATTATTCATGATGATCGCTGGCAAGTGCAATTGCCATCAATCGATATTCTTCAGCATTATTTTTCAGAGGTGATGGAGCGTACCTTCACCATCTTAAGATCTGGATATTTAACGTCTGAGCAGGCCTACTTTATTCAGCTCTCTCTTTATCACCAAGATATGCATAATGAAGCATTTGCTTATATGTGGCAATCCTTGGCTTATGCGTGGCCATTGGATTTTGATTTGGGTTGTCTTACAGCGCAGCCACTTGATCTAAAGCCCTGCTACATTGATTTTGACGAATGTGTTTTTAACTCAGGCTCTACTCCTTATACAGGTTTCATTTTTGATAATGAAAAATGGCAGCACGAGGTCCTAGTTCCTGAATTTTCAATTTCTAGTCATGCGGTGAGCAATGAAGAGTATCTAAATTTTTTAGAAGCTCAAATTACAAATGGAGCAAGTCCCATAGAGCATCAACCGGCTTATTGGAAAAAAGAGGGCGATATTTGGTTTGAGCGGTTTTTTGATCAGTGGCAAGAAATAGATCTAAATGCTCCTGTGAGACACATTTCCGCTCGGAATGCTGAGCAATATTGTTTATGGAAAGGTCTTCGCCTACCTACTGAGAATGAGCTTAGTGTGTTAATGAGCACAGCAAAAGAGCAATGGCAACCCTCTAGCTTATGGGAGTGGACTAGCAGTGCTTTTATGCCTTTTGCAGGCTTTAGTGCCGATCCCTATCGGGATTATTCAGCCCCATGGTTCGATGGTCAACATCGGGTTTTGAAGGGCTGGAGTACATTTACCCCCAACTACCTACGTCGCAACCAATTCCGCAATTTTTATCTGCCACACCGCAAAGACTTTTTTTGTGGCTTTCGCACCTGTTTGGCATAAATTAGGTAAGCTCACGTACTTGCCTATCAATCTTCTTACTTTTACATTGAGTCCTTCAATATGACATACAACGGCCGTCTTACCTCTCTCTCACACGGCGGGGGCTGTGGTTGCAAAATTGCTCCGGGTGTTCTGAGCGATATTCTGAAATCCTCTCCTGTTCGCCAGATACCTGCCGCACTTCTTGCAGGCTCGGATAACAATGAGGATGCTGCTGTCTATCAACTCAATGAAAATCAGGCGATCGTAGCAACAACGGATTTCTTTATGCCGATTGTGGACGATCCTTATCAATTTGGGCGTATCGCCGCAACAAATGCTATTTCAGATATTTACGCCATGGGCGCGCAACCGCTTTTTGCTTTAGCCCTCCTGGGTATGCCAATTAATATTCTTCCTTTGGAAGTCATTCAGCAAATTACCGCTGGTGGTGAGTCTGTCTGTGCGGAAGCCGGCATCATGATTGCGGGTGGCCATTCGATTGATACAGTAGAGCCCATTTATGGTTTGGTTGCTATTGGTGTAGTCGACCCTAAGAAACTCAAACGCAATAGCGGTGCAAAGCTAGGCGATAGCATCATTCTCAGCAAGCCTTTGGGTGTGGGCATTCTTTCTGCTGCACTGAAAAAAGAACAGCTCTCTGATGCTGCTTACCAAGAGATGATTGCCCTAACAACAAAGCTTAATAAACCTGGAGTAGCTCTGTCCCAGCTTGATAGTGTTCACGCGCTCACGGACGTAACTGGATTTGGATTAGCTGGACACTTATTGGAACTCTGTCGAGGTGCAAAGCTATCAGCCCAAATTCAGTGGGATTCTATTCCAGTAGTTTCTGAGGCAATCAAACTAGTAAAAGAGGGTGTCTTTACGGGGGCATCTCCACGTAACTGGCTAGGTTACGGCCATGAAATTTCGCTGGCACCCCATTTGAATGAGTGGCAGCAAAATCTCTTATCTGATCCACAGACTAGCGGCGGCTTATTAATCTCTTGTAGTCCAGAGGCTACTGAGCAGGTGTTAGATATTCTTAGGGCAGATGGATTTAATCAAGCTCAAAAAATAGGTCAGTTCGTTCAGGGCACAGGCGTTTCAGTAGCCTAAGCTCTACTTCTTCAATTTAATAGAAAGCACCCAATCAAAATGAAATTACATATTCATCAGTTAAAGATTTCTCTTGGCTTAGTTCTAACGACACTCTGCTTGAGTTTGTTTAGTCTTCAAGTAAATGCGCAAGCTGTCTTGCGTGTCTCCGCTATTCCAGATGAATCACCAACCGAGCTGCAAAGAAAATTTCTCCCTTTAGGTGAATACCTCACTAAAGAGACTGGCATGAAAGTGGAGTTCATTGCTGTGACTGACTATGCAGCAGTGGTCGAGGCACTGGCAACGAATAAAGTTGATATGGCATGGCTAGGCGGGTTTACCTACATTCAAGCAAAAATTCGTACGAATGGTGCAGTCAAGCCGATCATTCAGCGTCTTGAGGATGAAAAATTTACTAGTAAATTTATTATTCCTGAAGGTAGCTCAGCAAAGACTTTGGCTGATTTAAAAGGTAAGACATTTGCTTTTGGCTCTCCTTCATCTACCTCTGGCCACTTGATGCCGCGTTTCTACTTAATGAAAGCAGGTATTAACCCAGATAAAGACTTTAAGAGTGTTGCTTTTTCTGGTGCTCACGATGCTACAGTTGCTTTTGTCGCAAGTGGTAAAGCAGATGCTGGCGCTTTAAATGCATCAGTTTGGGATAAATTATCTGATGCTAAAAATCCTAATACTGAAAAAGTAAAAGTCTTATACACAACTCCTCCGTACCATGATTACAACTGGACAGTGCGCGGGGGTTTAGATGCTGCGGTAACTAAAAAAATTAGCGATGCTTTTTTAAAGTTAAATGCTAATGATCCTAGCCAAAAAGAATTAATGGATCTTCAGAGGGCTAGTAAATATATTCCTACTAAGTCATCTAATTATGATGAAATCGAGAGAGCTGCAATCGGTGCTGGTTTGATTAAGTGAAAAAAATAGCATTTTCCTTTGAGCATCTGAGCTTTAGCCATAGTAATGGCAAGGAGGCGCTAAAAAATCTTAACATTAGTGCCTCAGCTGGAGAATCGATTGCGATTATTGGATCATCGGGTTCTGGCAAGACGAGCTTACTAAATATAATTGCAACTTCACTACGTCCTAGCGTTGGGACAGTAACAGTACTGAATGTAGATCCATGGAGGATATCTAAGGGTAGACTGCAGCGTTTACGCTCCCTAATAGGTTTAGTGCATCAAGCGGCTCCCATTCCGCCAAGACAGAGGGTGATTACCGCAGTCTTGGCTGGTCGCCTTGGTCAGTGGCCACTCTGGAAGTCTCTCCTATCCTTAATCTACCCTGTTGATATTGCGGGTCCACATTTGTGTTTACAAAAACTCGATTTAGCAGATCGCCTCTTTGATCGATGTGATCGTCTTTCTGGAGGTCAACTGCAAAGAGTGGGTGTTGCACGTGTGCTATACCAAGCGCCTCAATTATTCTTGGCTGATGAGCCAGTATCAGCGATGGATCCCGTGCTTTCTGATTTAACCATTCAGTGTCTTTTAGAGGATGCTCGTATTAGAGATGCTTGTTTTGTAGCTAGCCTGCATGCAGTAGATATTGCATTACGATGGTTTCCTAGAATTATTGGATTACGAGATGGGGAAGTCTTTTTTGATCTGCCAGCTGCTGAAGTAAGCGAGAGTTTGCTGCAACAGTTATATGCATCTGAACGTGGGGTTCTACCAAAACAGGGTAGTGCAAATACATCATCATGAGTAGGGTGCGCCACCTTAGAGATCCTGATGCACTAAGACGCTTTTCAGTCGCTGTGATTGCTTTAGCAATCTTGTGGCCCATGATGCAATTGGCTCAGTTTGATGTGTTTGCATTATTTGAAGTAAACAATCTCAAAGTGTTTACTAACTTCTTAATTCAGTTTTTTCCACCTAATCTTCAGACATCATTTTTAGCGCTGGTACTCAAGGCCACTTTTGAAACTTTAGCTATGGCTACTGCAGGCATTGCTTTGGCGATGTTGATGGCAATTCCCTTGGGCCTAATCATTACCTATAGCCTATCGATTTCACGCCTTGGTCCGGCCTCAGGGCATCAAATTGCAAGACTTGGTAGATATCTCGCACGCATGTTCATGCTATTGCTCAGAGGCATCCCAGAAATTGTATGGGCTCTCTTGTTGGTTAGGGTGTTTGGTTTGGGTCCTATCGCAGGCGTACTTGCAATTGCGATTACTTATGGCGGTATGCTTGCCAAAGTCTATTCGGAAATTTTAGAGACTGAAAATACTTTGCCTGCCAGAGCGCTACTGATGTTAGGAAGCGGTCGTATCAATGCATTTTTATATGGGCTATTGCCAGGCGCCTCACAAGAGCTGGCCTCTTACACTATTTATCGCTGGGAATGTGCTGTTAGAGCCTCAGTTGTCATGGGCTTTGTAGGTGCTGGTGGCCTGGGCCAGTTAATGGACCAATCGATGAAGATGCTGAACGGTGGGGAGGTTTCTACTATCCTCATCGTATTTTTGCTGCTTGTTTTACTCGCGGACTACATCAGTCTCATAATTCGTCGGCAGCTCTCATGAACCACTATCCAGCCCGTGAATTTTGTCTAAAGTGTCTTATTACGCTAGTGCTGATAGCGTCTTTTATTGTGGCGAGCTTTGCTTACCTTTCACTAAATCCTCTGGCCTTATTTACTAAGCAAGCCATGAGCGATGTTGCTATTTATGTTGCACGATTTTTTCCAGCAGATCTTTCGTCTATATTCTTGCAAAAGGTTTGGACTGGCGTATTGCAGACCTTAGCTATTTCTGCTTTGGCAACCTTATTAGCAGCCATTGCAAGTCTTTTTCTAGCACTACCAGCAGCTGGACAGTTTGGCTATGGTGCAAAAGTGGTGACCCGGTTTTTCTTAAACTTTCTGCGTTCTGTTCCAGAGCTCGTTTGGGCGGTATTGATGGTGCTAGCGGTCGGTTTGGGGCCATTTGCAGGAACTCTAGCACTGGCTTTACATACTACTGGAGTATTGGGTCGCTTGTTTGGCGAGACTTTGGAAAATCATCCTCCCACTGCTACGCAAGCACTTCGATTAGCTGGTGCAAGTAATGCTCAATCATTTATCTACGGAGCTTTGCCGGGAATTTACTCTCAACTTCTCTCATACAGTCTTTATCGCTGGGAGATGAATATTCGTATGGCCACTATTTTGGGATTTGTGGGCGCAGGTGGTCTTGGACAGATTTTGTACTATGAGCTCTCTTTATTGCATGAGCAACAAGCTTCAACAGTCATTATGGCAATGTTGATATTGGTCATAGGCGTAGATATGATTAGTAACAAGCTCCGTAGAGTACAGATGCATAGCCTTGGCTAAAAGCTGCCATATAAAAAAGGAATATTGAAGTGAGTAAAGAGTCTTTGTCTGATCAAAAGTTAGTTGATGAAATCATTACTGGTCTTACACAAGAGCAGCCATCGATATCTCCTAAATTTTTCTATGATGAAATTGGCTCTCACTTATTTGAGGCGATTACTTTTTTAGAGGAGTATTACCCAACCCGAACAGAAAAACAGATCATGATGCAATACGGCAAGGCAATTGCTTTGACGATAGGTAAATGTGATGTTTTATTAGATCTTGGTGCGGGTAATTGTGAAAAAGGAAGTGCATTATTTAATTCCTTAATGCCCAAAGAATATCGGGCGCTTGATATTTCTAAAGAATTTTTAGAGCAAGCCATCTCTAGTTTGCAAAAAGAATTTCCTCATATACCAATGCAAGCACAAACCTGTGATTTACAGGAAGAAATGGTTTTCCCCGATTTAGTAGGTCGAAAGAAAACTTTTTTTTACCCAGGCTCTTCCATTGGTAATTTTGATCCAGAGGCTGCACAAGGTCTATTTAAAAATATTGTGAAAGTATGCGAAGGTAATGGTGGCTTGCTCATTGGAGTTGACCTAGTCAAGGATCATGACGTTTTATCTCGGGCTTATAACGATGCCCTTGGCATTACTGCGGCATTTAATAAAAATATGCTTTTACACCTCAATCGTCTAGCGCAAACAGACTTTAATTTGGCGCATTGGGAGCACTATGCTACTTTTAATGCACAGCTTTCTCGGATTGAAATGTATCTTCGATCCACAAAAAATCAAGTGCTTACTTGGCCAGATGGTGAAAAGTCCTTTGATGGCGGAGCCCTGATCCACACAGAAAATAGCTATAAGTACACGCAAGAAAAGTTTGAATCACTTTTAAAGAGTGCCGGCTTTAAGGATATACACTCTTGGACTGACCCGATTCATTATTTCTTGGTAGCTTATGCTATTGCCTAGGATATTGAGCGCCTATTTCAATAGACTTTTCATGAGCTTTTGAATCGATTTTTGCTCTAATTCTGGCTTTATGATTTTCTGTTGCCCAGCAATTGCCTTGCATAATTTTTGATAGAAGACTGGATTTGTCTCAGCTTTATTTAGTAAGCTACTTAAAGCAACTTGATCACCAGCTGGATAGTAAGCGGGGTAAGCATTTCCCAATAAGCCTCGATTGCCGGGAATATCAGAAGCAATTACTGGGATACCAATAGCAATAGCCTCAGACACTACGTGAGCACCACCCTCCATGATGCTGGAAATGATCATCACGTGTGAGCGTGCAAGCCACTGTAGTGTTTTCGAGTGGCTCAGCTGTCCTAACCACCGATAACGATCAATATTTCTTTGAATAGAGATTGCCTGTTTTTTAAACTCTGGACTCATTGCTTTGCCCAATTGCACCAGCTGAACCTTGCTATCTGAGGGTAATAATCGGAGAGATTGTGCCGCACAGAAGGGGTCCTTTTCAGCTCTTAGATGGCCGATGATACTGGCTAAAAAATGACGTTTTGGTGGCGCTTTTCTAGAAATACTTTTTACAGACTGATAAATTACCCGAACTTTATGATGAAATTGCTTAGGCAAGGAATCAATAGCTTCTGGTTGAAGAACTACGATGGCATCAGCCATCTCCATTGACTGGATTACTTTCCTTGAGGTTTTTAGGTCTCGATAAATATCTGTTCCAGTCATGATCAAAACGATAGGGTGATTGGAATGGGCCTTCTTAAAACGCTGAATGGAGTCATGGCTTCGAAGTCCATGAAGTGCAATCAGAACATCACAAGACTTTCCAGACCATTGCTCTGTAATGGTGCTTTGATAATTTAGGCGTATCAAGAATTGATGCCATCTTATAGCGGTAATACGATTGCCGTGAAGAGTACCTGGAGGTGCAGGTGTTACGATTTCGATGCGCAGTTTCAATTTAGCAATTCCAGGTTAGCCTAGATTTAAGTATTGATCAGATTCTAGGATAGATGCAGGATATGTGTTTAAAGTCTATCAATTGTCATCATTTATGTCTTTGGATGTGATAGTCTAAGATTAGCTAAACTGATTGGAGATATAGATGAAGATGAATCACTTTTTTACTAAAGCCGCTTTGGTATTAGGTCTTGGTATTGCCTGTAGTGGTGCATACGCACAGTCTATGAAAGTGACTCTTACTGGATCCCAGGAGGTGCCTCCAGTCATGACCTCCGCATCCGGAGTGGGTGCAATTATGGTTGCTCCAGATGGTTCTGTATCCGGAACGATTACCACTACTGGTATGGAAGGCACTATGGCGCATATTCATGAAGCTCCCATGGGGCAAAATGGACCAGTCATTGTCCCATTTAGTAAAACTGCAGACAATGTATGGTCAGCTCCAGCAGGCGCTAAATTAAGCGAGGCTCAGCTTCAAAGTTTGAAGAGCGGTAATCTCTATCTGAATGTCCATAGCGCTACTAATAAGCCTGGCGAAATCAGAGCCCAGCTGAAGTAATGTAAATATAGATGTAGCCTTAGCCGTAAATCACAAGGCGCTACCAAAACCACCTTCGGGTGGTTTTTCATTTTTGATGCATCTATTCCTTGCCTTAAGATTCTTTTGGATCTACCAATTCAATAGATGATTTACAAGAATATTTGATTAACCTCGACCAACAAATGGCATTTTTGTTGCCATGATGGTCATATTGAGAATGTTGCTCTCAAGAGGGAGTTGAGCCATGTGAAGTACAGCTTGACCAACATGGTCTACATCCATGCGAGGCTCAACCTTAATAGACTGATCAGCCTGCATAATGCCTGCGGCCATACGTTCTGTCATTTCAGTAGCAGCATTGCCAATATCGATTTGACCACAAGCTATATTGAATGGACGTCCGTCCAAAGCAATAGTTTTGGTGAGACCGCTGATAGCATGTTTAGTCGCCGTATAAGGCGCTGACATTGGTCTTGGTGCATGAGCAGAAATAGAGCCATTGTTAATAATTCTGCCACCCTGAGGGGATTGTGCTTTCATCATTCGAATGGCTTCCTGCGAACATAAGAACGCACCACAGAGATTGGCATTTACCACATTCATCCATTGTTCGTAAGTGAGATCCTCCATTGGAATTGCAGGAGCGCCAATACCAGCATTATTAAAAAGCACATCAATACGACCAAACTTTTCTTTAATAGCGGAAAACAGTTTTTTGACTTGATCTGGTTTACCAACATCACAGGCAACTGCTAAGCAGTTATCAGTCGTACCTCCAATATCAGTAATAGCTCTTTGCAGCTTATCTAAATTGCGTCCTGTGAGGACTATTTGATAGCCGCCATGGAGTAATGCTTTAGCAGCCGCTCTACCGATACCTACGCCAGCTCCAGTGACGAGGGCTACTTTATTATTTTGGCTCATAGATATCTTTCTAAATTTTGTATATAAATAGTTTTTATTTCTTTAAGTAGGTATTGTAAGTTTAAGTCAAATGTAATGATGAGCTTCGTCCTACTCTTACTTAGGTAGAGGTAATGCAGTTTTATACCGCACTTGCTTCAGGGCAAAGCTTGAACGAATTTTTTCAATACCGGCAATAGGAGTCAGTTGTTCCAAAATAAATTTTTCGAGGGCAGCCATATCAGCAACTGCGACGCGGATGAGATAGTCGCTATCTCCGGTCATGAGGTAGCACTCCATTACTTCATCATGTTCAGAGATACGATTCTCAAATTCGGCCAAAGACTCTTTGGACTGCTCTTTTAGGCTGATGGATATAAAAACATTTAGACCTAGCCCTAAAATTTTTGGGTCTGCCAGGGCTACATAGTTCCTAATAACCCCCTTATCTTTGAGTGCCTTGACCCGCATTAGACAGGGGGAGGGTGATAAATGAACCCGCTTAGCCAGCTCTACATTGCTGTGAGAGCTATCGTTTTGGAGTTCGTTCAATATTCTGATATCTATCGTATCTAGTTTCATAAAATTCCTTAAAATTATATTTTATCGGCATATTATGCTGAAAAATAAGATTTAATACCAATAATTAGCATCCTATTTTGGTGGGATTATTCCAAAATAACTTCCATATTTACCGTTGATAATTTTTGGAGAGACTGTGGCGATTGAGGTTGTTGTTCCTGATATCGGGGATTATCAAAATATTCCTGTGATAGAGGTCTTGGTGCAAGTTGGCGATCAAGTTCAGAGGGAGCAGTCTATTCTCACGCTGGAGTCTGATAAAGCCACCATGGATGTGCCTTCTTCGCATGCTGGCATCGTTAAAGAAATCAAAGTAAAGATAGGAGATCTACTTTCCCAAGGTGGTCCGGTAATCGTTCTTGAGGACGCTGAGGGGAGCGCTAATGTAGTGAGCGATATTCAGAAAATTGAATCGACTACTATGGAGATCATCAATAAGGCAAAAGCCATTGTGGCGCCTGTCATTGTGTCATCAGAACTTATCGCTGGTCAGGGTACAAAACAAAAGATTGAAGGACATAAAGCTTGGGCTAGTCCTTCCGCACGAAAATTTGCGCGCGAGTTTGGTGTTGATATTAAAAAAGTTTCCGGCACTGGCTTAAAGGGTAGGATTACCAAAGAAGATATTCAGCATTTAATCAAGGATACGATGTCATCTATTGGCTTGGTGTCTGAGCCCGCTAGTGCCGGGATTGCAGGCTTTGATATTTTGCCGTGGCCGAAGGTAGATTTCACTAAGTTTGGTGAAGTTGAATACCAGCCACGTACTCGTATTCAAAAGGTTTCTGCCGCAAATCTAGCCCGCAACTGGGTAATGATTCCGGCGGTGACTTATCACGATGATGCTGATATTACGGATCTAGAAGCATTTCGTACGTGCCTGAATGCAGAGTCCAAAAAAGATGCAGTCAAGATTACCCTATTGGCTTTCTTAATTAAATCTGCAGTAGCTGCACTAAAACAATATCCCACATTCAATGCCTCCCTTGATGGCGAAGATCTTATTCTTAAAAAATATTTCCATATTGGTTTTGCTGTAGATACAGACGGTGGCTTAGTGGTGCCAGTGATTCGTAATGTGGATCAAAAGGGTATCTTAGAAATTGCGGAAGAGACGGCCGCTCTAGCAAAGCTAGCTCGTGAAGGAAAGTTAAAGCCAGATCAAATGCAGGGCGCATGCTTCACGATTTCTTCTTTAGGAGGTATTGGTGGAACATATTGTGCGCCCATCATCAATGCCCCTGAAGTAGCCATTTTGGCGGTAAATAAGTCTGTTATGAAGCCAGTCTGGAATGGCGAACAATTTGTTCCCCGTCTCATATGCCCTTTATCAATGACGGCAGATCACCGCGTAATTGATGGCGCATTAGCAACCCACTTCACCACCTATCTTGCTCAATTATTAGCCGATTTTCGTAAAGTAGTTTTGTGAATCTAGAGCAAAGATAGCCTAAAGGAAATTTTCATGAACGCGCCTGATATCAAGAAGTACTTAAGCCTTGAGCAGATCGATGTAGATCCTACAGAAACTGCCGAGTGGAACGAAGCGTTTATGGATTTGCTAGCCTCTGGCGACAGTGAACGTGCCAAATTCATATTAGATAATTTAGTAAAGCTAGCCAATAAAAATCAGATTAATTGGGTGCCTGACTTAGTTACTCCTTATATCAATTCCATTCCTGTTGATGAACAGCCAGAATTCCCTGGAGATTTAGCAACAGAGGAAAAATTGGCATCCTTGATGCGATGGAATGCCCTTGCCATGGTAGCCAAGGCTAACGAAGCCTATGGTGAACTTGGTGGACATATCGCCAGTTATGCAAGTGCTGCAGACTTATTTGAGGTGGGCTTTAATCACTTTTTTCGGGCTCGAACAGAGGGCGGTAATGCAAAAGAGTGTGGCGACTTAGTTTTCTTTCAACCCCATAGTGCACCGGGTGTATATGCACGCGCTTATTTAGAGGGTCGGCTGACTGAAAATGATCTAGCCCATTACAGACGCGAGATCACTGCGCCTGATTCTGGTGCAAGAGGTTTATCAAGCTACCCCCATCCATGGCTCATGCCCGATTTTTGGCAGTTTCCAACAGGATCCATGGGTATTGGTCCGATTAGTTCAATCTATCATGCCCGTTTTATGCGTTATCTCACTGATCGTAAGATATTAGACTGCACCACCAGAAAAGTATGGGGAGTATTTGGTGATGGCGAGATGGATGAGCCAGAGAGTATGAGTGCCCTCACTTTAGCTTCGCGAGAAAAGCTGGATAACTTGGTGTGGGTCGTTAATTGCAACTTACAACGTTTGGATGGACCAGTACGTGGCAATGGCAGAATCATCGATGAGCTTGAAAAGCTTTTCCGAGGTTCTGGTTGGAATGTAATTAAGTTAGTGTGGGGTAGTGATTGGGATGGTTTATTTGCTAGAGATACTACAGGGGCTTTAGTCAAAGCCTTTGCACAAACTGTTGATGGCCAAATGCAAACCTTTGCTGCAAAAGATGGTAGTTTTAACCGTAAAAACTTCTTTGGTCAGAATGAAGAGCTTGCCCGCCTGGCGCAGGGCATGACCGATGAGCAGATCGATCGACTCAAGCGTGGCGGCCATGATTTAGTCAAGATCTATGCTGCCTATCATGCAGCAGCTAATCATGTAGGGCAGCCTACCGTGATCTTGGCTCATACCAAAAAGGGTTACGGTATGGGTAATGCAGGTCAAGGAAAGATGACTACCCATAGTCAGAAGAAGCTCGACGATGAAGCCTTAATTGAATATCGTAATCGCTTTAATTTGCCATTGACTGATGAGCAAGCTACTAGCTTGGCATTCTTCAAGCCAGAAGAGAGTAGTCATGAAATGCAGTACCTAAAACAACAGCGTACGCAATTGGGCGGTCAATTACCAAAGCGATATGCCACTTGCGACAAGTTAGCTGTCCCAGATATTAATTCTTACGCAACTTTTGCAATCAAGGCAGAAAATAAGGAGATGTCTACTACGATGGCATTTGTACGAATGCTGGGTAATTTGCTAAAAGATAAAGAGTTGGGTCCACGGGTTGTGCCGATTGTTGCGGATGAGGCGCGCACCTTTGGAATGGCTAATTTATTTAAACAGGTTGGCATCTACTCTAGCGTAGGTCAACGCTATGAGCCTGAAGATATTGGTTCTGTACTGAGCTACCGCGAAGCATTGGATGGTCAGATCCTAGAGGAGGGTATTAGCGAGGCGGGTGCTATTGCTAGCTGGACAGCAGCTGCTACGAGCTATAGCGTCCATGGCATAGCCATGTTGCCGTTTTATATCTATTACTCGATGTTTGGTTTCCAAAGAATTGGTGATGCTATCTGGGCAGCAGCAGATCAACGCGCACGTGGATTTTTATTGGGCGCAACATCTGGTAGGACTACCTTAGGTGGCGAAGGTCTGCAGCATCAGGACGGTAGCAGTCAACTGGTTGCAGGTACTATTCCTAACTGTAAAGCATATGATCCAGCCTTTGCTGGTGAGTTGGCTGTGATTGTGGATCAGGGGATGCGAGATATGCTAGTAGATCAAAAAGATTTGTTTTACTACATCACCCTGATGAATGAAAACTACCCCCAACCCGATTTACCTGTGAATGCAGTAGAAGGTGTGATTCGTGGCTGTTATAAATTTAAGACAGTTAATGCTAAAAATAGTGATGGTAAGCAGTGTATAAGCTTATTAGGTTCTGGTGCCATCATGACTGAGGTATTAAAAGCTGCAGATGAATTAGCCAATGCTGGCATTAGTGTTGATATTTTTAGTGTGACTAGCTGGAGCGAGCTGTCCAGAGATGGTAAGACTAAGGAGCAAGCAAATCTTGCGGGCGAGAAGGGTGTTGAGTTGCCATTTATTACCCAGGTACTTGCTCAAGCGCGAGGCCCTGTTATTGCTGCTACAGACTATGTACATGCGCTACCAGAAAGTATTCGGGCTTACATTCCCGAGGGTAGAAGGTATATTACTCTCGGTACCGATGGTTTCGGTAGGAGTGATACTCGAGCTGCATTGCGAGAATATTTTGGCGTGAATGCAGATTGCATTGCCAAGGTGGCGAAAGAAGTCTTGAAAAATCATTGAAATATTTACTACAAAAAAGAACTGGAGATTTTTAGATGTCCCTTATTCAAAAGCTCAAGGCGCGTGCAGAAAATAATAATCCCGTGCGTGTGGGCATCATTGGTGCTGGCAAATTTGGTTCTATGTATCTCTCCCAAGCTCCACGGACTCCAGGAATTCATTTGGTTGCTGTTGCAGACTTATCGCCTGCCCGTGCAAAAGAATCTCTTGCCAGGGTAGGGTGGGATGCACCTCGTTACAGCGCAAGCTCATTACAAGATGCAGCCAAGTCGGGGACTACTTATATCACTGATGATGCGGACAAGATGATTGCCAGTGAATGCATCGACATCGTGATTGACGCAACAGGTAGTCCAGCAGCAGGCATTCGCCATGCATTGCTCTGCTTTGAGTATCGTAAACACGTCATCATGGTTAATGTAGAGGCTGATGTATTGGCTGGCCCTTTATTGGCGCGTAAAGCAGCAGAAGCTGGTGTTATTTACTCTATGGCCTCTGGTGATCAACCGGCTCTCATCGCCGAACTTGTCGATTGGGCTAGAACCATTGGTATGGAAGTGGTATGTGCAGGTAAGGGGACTAAATATTTACCCATCTATCATCAGTCCACTCCAGATACGGTATGGGGGCATTATGGTTTTTCGGAGGAGCAGGTTGCGGGCGGTGACTTTAATGCGCAAATGTTTAATTCATTTTTAGACGGAACTAAATCCGCGCTGGAAATGGCGGCAGTTTCAAACGGTTGTGATCTTAATCCTCCTAGCAACGGCCTAGAGTTTCCTCCTTGTGGCGTTGATGATCTGCCTCATATTTTCCGGCCAGTATCTGAGGGTGGCATTCTGACGCAAAAGGGCACAGTTGAAGTGACTTCTTCGGTAGAGAGGGATGGTCGTCCAGTATTTCGTGATCTACGTTGGGGTGTGTATGTTGTCTTCGAGGCACCTAGTCAATATGTAATGGATTGTTTTTCACAATACGGCTTAAAAACTGACAGTACTGGTAGATACGCAGCAATGTATAAGCCCTACCACTTAATTGGTTTGGAGTTGGGTACCTCTGTTGCGAGCATTGCAGTTCGTGGAGAGGCGACTGGAGCTACCGGTGACTGGAGAGGTGATGTGGTTGCCACTGCTAAACGAACTCTAAAGGCAGGTGAGAAATTGGACGGTGAAGGCGGTTTTACCGTTTATGGAAAGCTTATGACAACTGCCGATTCTTTAAAGCTTGGTGCCCTACCTATTGGTTTGGCACACAACATGATTCTGAATAAAGATATTCCCGCTGGTAAACCAGTCTGCTGGATCGATGTTGATTACGATGCTACAAAACAAGCCATTGCATTTCGTCGAGAAATGGAAAAAATATTTAGTACCTAGTATTTGTATTTTTCAATTCAGGCTAGCGTAATCCCTAGCTGAATGAGATTTTTTTGTTCTTGTATTGCCTGTAATATGTTTTTAACTAATGATAGTAATAAAGATGGTTGTATTAATAGCATGATTAAATTAGGAGATAGTATGAAAATTCGTCATCACGTTTATGCAGCAGCAGTTATCGGAATGCTGGCAACTAGCGCTTATGCGGAAGATATTGTTCTTGGAGTACAGGGCCCTTATACAGGGGGCTCATCTTCAATGGGTGTCAGTAATCGCGCTGGTATTAAAATTGCAGTAAATGAAATCAATGCTGCCGGTGGAGTTATCGGCAAGAAAATTGTTCTAGTAGAAAGGGACGATGAGGCAAAGAATGAGCGCGGTGTTCAAATTGCGCAAGAATTTATTAATAATTCGAAGGTTGTAGGAGCCTTAGGATTTGTTAATACTGGAGTAGTTTTGGCTGCTTCTCGTTTTTATCAGGATGCAAAAATTCCTGTGATTGGAATGCCGTCAGGTTCAGTAGTAACCCAACAATTTCCTAATGCTCCTGAAAATTATATTTTTCGCATTGCGGCTAGGGATAGTCTCCAAGCCCCAATGATCGCCAAAGAAGCTGTAGAAAAGCGCGGCTTCAAGAAGGTAGCTATTCTGGCTGACTCTACCAATTACGGCCAGTTAGGTCGTGAAGATATGGAAAAAGCACTGAAAGCTTATGGCGTTACTCCGGTAGCAGTCGAGAAGTTCAATATTGGTGATGTGGATATGACTTCGCAAATCCTTTCAGCTAAAAATGCTGGTGCAGAGGCTATCCTAACTTATGGTATCGGTCCGGAATTGGCTCAAATTGCAAACGGCATGGCTAAGTTGGGCTGGAAAAAACCCATCATTGGTAGCTGGACTTTGTCTATGTCTAGCTTTATTGATACGGCCGGTAAAAATGGTGATGGTGCAGTCATGCCCCAGACTTTTATTCAGATTGGCAACACGCCTAAGCGTCAGGCGTTTATTGATGCTTACCTCAAAGAGTTCAAACCAAAAAATGGATTAATGCCTTCAGCGGTTTCTGCTGCGCAAGGATACGATTCTGTGTATATCTTAGCGGCCGCTATCAAACAAGCCAACAGCACAGAGGGGCCAAAAGTATTGGCGGCCTTACAAAATCTGAAAGATCCAGTTCCAGGTGTCATTACCACTTATGTGAAGCCTTACAGTGCGACAGACCACGAGGCAATAGAGGCTAAAGATATTGTTATGGGCGTGATTGAAAACGGACGCGTTCAATATCTCAATGCAGAGGATGCAAAAGCCAAGAAAATGTAATGGAATGTTGTAAAGCTAAAATGCATTTTCTAAAGACGCCGCTCCTAAGCGGCGTCTTACTTTTAATCACCAACAGACTGCACTATGACCATTAAATATATTGATGCTAACGGTATCAAATTTGCATATCACGAAGCGGGGCAAGGTCCTTTAGTAGTATTGCTACATGGTTTCCCTGATATTGCGGGTACTTGGAGCCATCAAGTACCCGCTCTAGTAACCCAAGGCTATCGAGTGGTGACGCCCTATTTACGTGGTTACACACCTACTGAAATTCCTAAAGATGACTATTATGACAAGGCAACTTTAGTTGAAGATATTGCCGCTTTTATTATGGGGCTTTCTGGTGGAGGGCCGGTTTATCTTGTGGGTCAAGACTGGGGTGCGATTATTGCCTATGCAGTACTAGCAGCTTATCCAGAATTAATCGCCCGGGCTGTAGTCATGGCGGTTCCCCACCCAGGACAAGTGACTGAAAGCTTAGTCAATCCAAAACATATTCATCGATCGTTTCATTGGTGGTTCTTCCAGTTAGCTGATCTTCCAGAAAAAGCGATTCTCGCAAACAATCAAGCATTTATTGATTATCTTTGGGCTTATTGGACCATTCCTAGTCATCGTGATGAGCAACATATTCAGGCCGTTAAAGAAACTTTACAAAAACCTGGAGTATTGTCTGCAGCCTTAGCGTATTACCGGGCAATGTTTGATCCTGCTCAGGCTGATCCTAGTCTTGCTACTATCAGAGAAAAAATGGTGCGACCAATCGAGGTCCCGACGTTGGCACTTTGTGGCCGTGAGGACTTGCGAGCAGAGCTCATGCTTGATCAAGCGCAGTATTTCACGAATGAATACGACTTTCAGTTAGTTGACAATGCTGGTCATTTCTTGCATCGTGAGCAACCTGAGGTGGTTACTAAGCTCATTATTGATTGGCTGAAGAAATAGCAAGCTTCTTTGTTAAACTTTATTCGGATCCTCTGCACCTGCAGAGTGATGATTCCAGATAAGCCAAATACCTGAAGTGGCAATGAGAACCATGCCAACCACACTGAGGCTATCTGGAAGTTGTCCAAAAATGAGGTAGCCATATCCAACCGCCCAGATCAATTGCAAGAAGACCAGTGGGGTGAGTTTATAAGGTCTCATTTGATAGAAGGCGAGCACAACCAGTAAATGTGCAAGCCCGCCTAAGAAGCCTAACAATCCAAACAAGGCATATTCGTAGACGGGTAAAACAGGGAGTGGATCTGCATACGGGAGCAAAGCCGTTGACGCTATCAAGCCAACTACCCCGCTATAAAAAAAGGTCGTATATGCCGAGTCTTGAGTGAGCTTGCGTGTATATAGCTGAAAAATAGCGTTCAAAAATGCCATCATGACGAGTAACAGGGCGGCTAAATGAAAAATAGCAGACCCCGGCCTAGCAATAAAAAGAATTCCTAAGAACCCTACACCAGCCACTAAGCACTCTTTCAAGCCAACACGCTCGCCCAAAATAGGGCCCGATAGTATTGCTACCCAAATTGGCGCTGTAAAGGTAATTGAAGATGCCTCTGCTAGCGGTAGCCAATTTAATCCTGCAAAAAATAAAGCAGCAGTGGCGACCAACAGACAGGATCTAAATAACTGCAAGCCTAAATGATGGGTATGCCAAAAATCTTTGCCTAAGAAATACCAAGCAATCGGAGCGGCTAGTAGCAACTGACCAATAAAACGAGACCACACCACTGTAATCAAATTGGTATCTTGTACTAGGATCTTCGCTATCGCATCAACTGTAGAAAAGCAAATTCCACTCAGGATAAATAAGAAAATTGGTGAATTCACTCGGCAGATACTCCTGCCTTATTGCAAATCCATTCTTTAAAGATTTTAATTTTTTGATTGTTTTTAGTATTAGATTTAAAAGAGAGAAAGTGGGTTCTATCCATTGTTGGTAGAAAAACTCCAGCTCCAATTTCTACTAATTCACCGCGTGAAATTTCTCTTTCTGCAAAGCGGATACTTTCTAGTACAACTCCAATCCCGTCTACAGCAGCAGATACTGAAAGGGCTGCACGATCGAAGGCGATTTTTCTAGTGGAGGGATTTTTGAGGCGATTGATTTCAAACCATTGTTCCCAGCTATGGTGATTGAGTGAGGATTCGATGAGCGTTAATTTACTCATTAATTCCTCAACAGGAATATTCTGATCAATCAGATCTGGGGAACAAAGTGGTGCAATTTTTTCTTCGCCTAAGGAAAGTGAGGTTATTCCAGGACCCTCATGAGAAAATTGATAAGAGATGGCGATATCAATTTCCTGATTACGCAACAAATCAATATGGTCAGCCCCAGAAGTTAATCGAATGGTGATGTCGGGATTATCTTTAATAAACTCCGGTAATCTGGGGCTTAACCACTTTGCAGCAAAACTGGGTGAGCAGTGCAATGCAAGAACTTGTGAGCTGGGTGCAAGAGTGACTTCATTGCAGGCTGCTTCAATGACATCAAAAACCCTTGATAGTGAATCTAATAGGCGACGACCTTCTGCTGTGGGCGATACTCTGCGGTTCTGACGTAAAAATAATGATTTACCAAAATAGTCCTCAAGCTCGCGTATCTGATGACTGATTGCAGACTGCGTCAGATGCAATTCTTTGGCCGCAAGCGTAAAGCTTTCTAATCGCGCAGCAGCCTCAAAAGCTCTCAATAGGACATAATTGGGAATATTTCTCATGTAATTATAATATACATGATTTTTATTCATCTATATATGAATAGTTATCGTTTGTCAAAACAGCCAAAAAAGCCCATGATCACTGTTAAATACTGAGCAAAATTGGCTCAACCAAAACGAATATTGATCGAGAAGAGGAATGGCCATGGCTGAAGTAATGGAAAAAGAACGTAAATTAGATTTGGGTGGAAGAGAGTCTATTTATCAACCTGAGGATAAGAGTCTAATCTTTCCTTATCAGCCTAAATTCAACAACTTTGCAGAAGAGCGTCAACATCTTAAAGAGCGCTTAGTTGCTGCATGTCGTGCGTTTGCTTTAGAGAAGTTTGATTACGGATTTGCAGGTCACTTGACTGTGCGTGACCCAGAGCATCCACATCTGTATTGGACTAATCCAATGGCAGTGCATTTTGATCAAGTGAATGTATCTAATCTGCTTTTGGCAGATCATGAGGGTAATATTTTAGAAGGTAAGCATGCATTAAATCGCGCAGGCTTTGTATTGCATGCAGCAGTACATGAAAAGCATCCTGATATTGTTGCAATGTGCCATGCTCATACTGTTTATGGAACCGCCTTTGCTGCCCTTGGTAAACCACTGGATCCTATCTCCCAAGATGCGGCAGCTTTTTTTGAAGATCATATGGTCTTATCAGAGCAAGCCGGTCAAGTTGCGGTTGAAGATAACTCGGGTTATAACGTGGCTGGTTCATTGAAGAAAGTGAAGGCAATTATTCACCGCAATCATGGCTTATTAACAGTTAGTCGCCATAGTATTGAAGCCGCTGCTTTTTGGTTTATTGCTTTAGAGCGTTGCTGCAAGCAGCAGATGATGGTTGAGGCTACAGGTATTAAGCCTAATATGTTGACATCTGAAGTTGCTCGTTACAGCCGTGAGCATGTAGGCAGTGAATATATTGGCTGGCTCCATTTCCAGCCAATCTGGGGTTATCTAAAAGAAAATCAACCCAATATGTTTGATTAAGGTGAGGTCCTAGTCTATTAAAAAATCCCAGTGCTGCTGGGATTTTTTAATGGTTAGTGAGGGCTTCACTTAACTGGTGAATAAGATTTTTTCTCGCCCGCATTGCATGCAGTTCTGAAAGGTCTGCAGCTTTTTTCTCATCTCCTTTTTTAATTGCATCAGCAATGGCCTGATGCTCATCCCAGATAGCCGATCGCTGTGTAGATTGTAAAACCGCACCCATGACTCTTCGCAGATGAACCCAGTGTAAGTGGGCGCTTTTGGCAATTAAGGGATTTTCAGAGGCTTCATAAATAGCGCTATGAAAAGCCATGTCAGCATCGATTAATGCTCTAAGATCACCTTTTTCAGAAACGGTCCGCCCATTCTCAATTAAAGCAGGATTAATGATGCATTTTTTTTGCGCCGCTAGTTTTGCTGCTAGCGAGTCAAGTGCACCTCTTACTTCATACAACTTATCAATCCATTCAATATTTAATGCGGTAACTTGAACTCCTCTTCCTGGAGCATCTTCGACAAAGCCATCATTTTTAAGCATACGCAGCGCCTGCAAGACTGGCAAGCGGGATACATTCATTTGTTCGGCAATTTCTTCCTGGGTAATTCTTGTGCCGGGAGGAAGTGAGCCATCACTAATGGCATCAAGCAGGGCTTGATAAACCGCCTCGACATAATCAGTTCTTGCTGGAAGTTTATTGAGTTGAGAAAGCATGAATTCGGGATTTGCGGATTTTAAAAAGTCAGTTTTAAACAGTGCAGATATTAAAAAATCATTATATACTCTGTATACAGTATACGGAATACATAAAATAGTCAAAAAACAGGAGACCCTCGTAATGACTTCCAAGCAAGAACAAGCGGAAAAGAAGGTTGGTGCATCAGCGGGAACGCAGGCAACCCCAAAGAAATTAGTGCCATTTGGCGGTTATTACACCAACAAAGTCCCTGGACATGATCCTGAGTTGACGGAAGTGGGGCCCGGTACTCCAATGGGTGAGTACATGCGTGGGTTTTGGCATCCTGTCTGCATGTCAATTGAGCTGACTGATACACCACGTTTTTTGACAATCTTAGGCGAGGAATTGGTTGCATTTCGTGATGGTAGCGGTAGTGTTGGTGTATTGCATGCGCATTGCGTGCATCGTGGTGCTTCACTTGAATATGGCTTGATTCAGGAGCATGGGATTAAGTGTTGCTATCACGGCATGGTGTTTGACGTAGACGGCACTTGTCTGAACGCCCCTTTCCCTAAGGGTGAAGAGGCTGAAGCTGAAAAATATGCTTGCTCGATTCAGCAAGGTGCTTACAAAGCTTTTGAGAAAAATGGCTTGGTCTTTGCCTATATGGGCCCACCAGATAAAGAGCCACCATTTCCGGAGTGGGAGTCTGACTTTACTGTTGCCGAGGGTGACGAGTTAGTTCCTTATAGTAATTTCCAGCACTGCAATTGGTTGCAAGTACAAGATAATGCTGCAGATAATTTTCATACTGCTGAATTACATGCAGCTAAGAACGTGGTGGGCGGTCACTATCAGGGCACTACATTTGATGAGGTTGGTGCGCCAACCATGGAGGTACATCCTGATATGCAATTCGTTCCGATTCATGGTGGACGTGGTCTTGCTTGTTCAGGTGCACGCCGTGTGAATAATGATAAATTGTTTATTCGTGTTCAGCATCAAGTGCTGCCCAACTTAAGCCTACATGCTTACACGTCTGAAGATGGCTCCAATAAAAAATTGTTTAGCCGCTTTCATATTATTCGTTGGACTGTTCCAGTAGATGACTTTAATAGCAAGATGATTGGGTGGCGAGTAATGGGTCCTGGAATTGATACCCGCGGTATCGGTCAAAAGGAACTAGTTGGATACGAGTCTATTGACTTTTTAGATGGTCAAGTTGCATTGAGAAGAGCAGAGCGCTTTAAAGATCACACAATCAACGATATCGTTGAAATACCTACCGACCACAGATCAAGATCAAACTACAAGATGGCTCAATATGCGCCTGGTGACTATGAAGCAATTATCAGTCAAAGACCGATTGCAATTCATGCCTTAGAAAATCCTACGAAGTTTGATGCAGGCCCATATCTCTTTAGAAAAATGTTACGTGATGCAGTTCGTGGGTCCAATCCCGCTGCTAGTGCAGAAGCATTTTCTGAATGGCTGAAAGAATTTGGTGGGGCTCCAAATAGCTACTGCTCCGGTAATGTATTTGAGTTACCTATTGGCGCAAGCACTGAAGAGGAAATTGCACAAAGACGCTTTGTCGCGAAGGGAGTAATTACTATCTTGACCGAGAGTGAGCAATACAAAGGCAAAGAGCGTATTGAGTTTGTGAAAAGCAAGATGGAAGAGCTTGAGCAGACAGCCAAAGCCCAATTTAAGCATTAATAAAGGTATTGAAGAAGAAAGACTGCATTTGCAGTCTTTCTTTTTTATGGAGTGAGACAAAAAGTGACTGACAATAAATTACTGCACTTAAAAATAAAGCAAATCCGTCTAGAAGCTAGTGGAATTCATTCGTATGAACTGGTTTCTGAAGATGGAAATACCTTACCATCATTTGATGCAGGTTCACATATTGATTTGCATTTACCTTCGGGCATCATCCGCCAATACTCCTTGAGTAATGATCCTCTAGAAGCTAATCGCTATGTAGTAGGCATATTGCTTGATGAACAAGGGCGTGGTGGCTCAAAAGAAGTTCATCAGGTATTTAGAGTGGGCGATTCCTTATTGGCAAGTTACCCGCGCAATCATTTTCAGTTGGATGAGACTGCTAAAAAAGTAATTTTATTGGCTGGGGGTATTGGTATTACCCCCTTAAAGTCGATGGGGCACCGCCTAAAATCTCTAGGTATTCCATTTGAATTGCATTACTGTGCACGCGCTCAAGAAAATATTGCTTTTTCTCAAGAGCTTCAGGATTTATCAGACTCAGGTGAGGTTCAATTCCATTTAGATGGTGGTATTCCTGCTAATGGATTGAGGATTTCAGAAATGATTCAAGGCCTCGATGCAGATACACATCTGTATTATTGTGGGCCGGAGGGATTTATGAAAGCCTGTGCTCAAGCTGCTAAAGAACGCAGTGATCTTCATGTACATTTTGAGCACTTTAAAGCCCCGGAAAGAGAAGGGGGCGTGGTTAGGTTTGAGTCGGATGCTAGTGAATTAGCCATTCAAATTCAGAGCACTGGTCAAAGAATAGCCCTCTCGCGATCGGAATCTTTAGTTGATGTTTTGGCAAAATTAGGAGTTGATATTTCAACCTCATGTCAATCCGGTTTATGCGGTACCTGCAAAACACGCTATATCAGCGGTGATGTAGAGCATGGGGACTGTATCTTGAGTGATGCCGAACATGCAGAGTATTTAACGCCTTGTATCTCGCATATCAGAAGAGGAACATTGGTTCTCGATCTGTAAACTACTTTTTTATTTTTAATAGACTTTAATTCCTTGTCAAAATATCAAAAGATCTACGTGTTGGGCGCAGGTGCAGTTGGGTGCTACTTTGGTGGCATGCTGGCACGTGCAGGGCAAGATGTCACATTGATTGGGAGGTCCGAACGTGTTCAGGCCATCAATGAGCTGGGTCTCGAGATGGACTGCAAATCCTTTCAAGAGCTTGTGCATGTCAAAGCCTCTGACGATTTATCTATTTTGCGCGATGCTGATCTAGTTTTGCTCAGTGTGAAATCTTTAGATACAGAAAAAACTATTCAAGCTATAGCATCGATATTACCCAGCCACGCAGTAATTCTAAGTTTACAAAACGGTGTGGCCAATGTAGATATTGCATCAAAATGGATTCCAAACCCCCTGTATGCCGCAGTTGTCTATGTTGCTACAGGGATGCTTGGTCATAGAACTATGAAGCATCACGGTAGAGGGGAGCTCTACATTGGTTCACTCCAGCTGGCTCAAGAACGGGATCAAGAAAATCTAGCGGCTATTTGTATGCTATTTGAAAGCGCAGATGTTCCTTGCTCCATGTCGAAACAAATTAAGAAAGACATGTGGTTAAAGTTCTTGGTGAATTGCTCTTACAATGCCATCTCTGGTATTGGTCAAATTACCTATGGAGAGATGGTGCTTATACCTGAGATCCTCCAACAAATTGACCATATCACTGAAGAATTTTTAGCCATCGCTACAGCAGAGGGAGTTCATATTTCTGCAGTAGAAGCTATTGAAGCAAATGCTCTGATTGCCTCAACAATGGTCACACAACGTTCCTCTACAGCGCAAGATTTAGCGAGAGGTAAGCAAACTGAAATTGATTTTTTAAATGGCTATATTGTGGAATTGGGTAAGAGGTATGGTATTGCCGTGCCATATAACGAATCGATCTACGCCCTAGTAAAAATGCTGGAGCGATCATAAAGTATGCCGCTCAGTAAAGTCAGTTAGAGGATGAATAATCGATGAATACAAAACATTCAACACAGAGTCGCGTTGCGGTTGTCACAGGTGGTGCACGTGGTATTGGCCTGGCAATAGGGCAATGGTTTTTAAATCATGGTTATCGGGTCGCACTCCTAGATATCGATAAGGTAACACTTGATATCACGATGAAAGCCTTTGGTGGATCTGATGATGTCATTGGCATTCATTGTGATGTATCTAACCCGCAAGAGGTAGACAGTGCTGCCGAGCAAGTCATTTCTGTGTTTGGCCATGTCGATGCTTTAGTCAATAACGCTGGAGTAGCTGTATTTAAGCCTGTATTAGAAACATCTTTTGAGGAATGGCGCACTGTCCTCAGCACCAACCTGGATGGCGCTTTCATTTGCTCTCAAGTATTTGGTCGATTGATTGTTCGGCAAGGTGGCGGTGCGATTGTGAATATTGCGTCTATTTCCGGTTTGAGGGCTAGTACTCTTCGGGTTGCCTACGGCACAAGTAAAGCTGCCCTCATTCAATTGACCAAGCAATATGCAGTAGAGCTAGGTAATTCCAATGTACGCGTAAATGTGATTGCTCCAGGTCCCGTGGATACAGAAATGGCAAAGTTGGTTCATAGTGTGGCCATTCGCTCTGATTATTACGATACGATCCCGCTTGGTCGTTATGGTACCCCGGAGGAAATGGCCAATACAGTTGGTTTTTTATGTAGTGATGAAGCTGCATTTATTAATGGTCAAGTATTGGCGGTGGATGGTGGATTTGAGGCGACTGGCGTTGGTTTGCCGACCCTACGCCGCAATAATGAGCCCCCCAAGTCTTAATAGACTGCTGGTTTTCCCTTGATTGATAGGGTTTTATTAAAATTAGCGTTATATTAAATGCCAGAATAAAAGCCTACTTGATGGGCTGTATTACTCAAAAAGAATTGAAATTTATCTAGTGGAGACAGTATGACTTTTACAAGACGAGACTTTATTAAACATGCTGGTATTGCAGCGCTTCCTTTGGTAGCTGGTAATACTTTTGCACAGAGCGCAGAATTTAATATGAAGTTTGGTAGCAATTTACCAGCTACTCATCCGCTCAACATCCATGCCTTTAAGATGGCATCGAAAATTAAGCTTGAAACTAAGGGACGAGTTGATATTCAAGTTTTTCCTTATAACCAATTAGGCAATGACACGGATATGTTGTCGCAATTGCGCTCAGGCGCTTTGGACTTTATGACCTTGTCACCATTGATCTTGGGTTCATTGGTTCCGCAAGCTCAGATTAACGGTGTAGGCTTTGCGTTCAAAGACTATAAGCAAGTCTGGGCAGCTATGGATGGTGATTTAGGCGCCTATGTCCGTCGTCAAATTGCTAACACAGGCACCATTTTTGCTTTCGATAAAATATGGGATAACGGTTATCGCGAGGTGACTAATAGCGTACGTCCAATCTACAAGCCAGATGATTTAAAGGGTGTTAAGTTGCGTACACCTCCTGGCCCAATGTGGGTCTCATTATTTAAAGCCTTGGGTGCGTCACCAACCCCATTGAACTTTGCTGAAGTGTATTCAGCATTGCAATCTAAAGTGGTTGATGGTCAAGAAAATCCATTGGCAATTATCTATACAGCAAAGTTATATGAGGTTCAAAAATACTGCTCTATGACTAACCATATGTGGGATGGTTACTGGTTCATGGGTAACAAGAAACTATTTGAACAGTTGCCACCAGATTTGCAAGCTATTGTGACTCGTAACGTTGCCGAATCGGCAATCTTACAAAGAGCTGATGTCCGTAAGATGAATGATGGTTTACAGGCTGACCTGAAGGCAAAAGGAATGGCAGTCAATGACGCTAATCCTGATCCATTCCGTGAGAAATTAAGACAGGCTGGCTTCTACTCCGAGTGGAAGAGCAAGTTTGGTGATGAGGCTTGGTCCTTACTTGAGAAATATACGGGCAAACTAGCGTGAGTTCGACAGCGTCAATGAACGAGGCCCCTTTTAAGGGGCCTTTCGGTAAATACGTCTCATGGCTTGAGGCAATTGTTGCTACCGTAGTTGAGTGGGTCGCAGCATGCTTAGTCTTGGCTTGTATTGGGATACTATTTTCTGGGGTCGTGGGTAGATATGCTCTGAACTCACCACTTGTCTGGTCTGATGAGCTGGCTTCTATTCTGTTTCTATGGCTCGCTATGATTGGATCAGTAATCGCCTTAAAGCGCGGTGAGCACATGCGCATGACAGCTTGGATTAGCAAGCTAAGTAATCAAAAGAAAATGTACTTTGAGTCTACTGGATTATTAGCTTGTTTACTCTACTTAGCAATCATCCTGAGGCCTGCATATCATTTTGCACTCGATGAGTTGATTGTGACTACGCCTTCTTTGGAGATTTCAAATTTATGGCGCGCTGCCGCTCTGCCAAGCGGTGTAATTCTGATGATGTTCTTCTGCTTATTTCGGCTTGCCAGAATCGCCACTCTTAAAGTGATGATTTTAGGTATTGTGTCCTTATCAGTTGCCTTTACTATATTTTATATCTGTTCGCCTGCATTTATAGGGCTCGGCAAATATAACTTACTGATCTTTTTTGTGGGAGTTGCAGGCTTTAGTATTTTTGCGGGAGTACCGATTGCCTTTGCATTTGGTCTGGGTACCGTAGCGTATTTAGGTTTAAGCACGCATATGCCAATATCTGTTGTGATTGGCCGTATGGATGAGGCTATGTCTCATATGGTCTTATTGGCGGTACCGCTTTTTGTATTCCTTGGGCTTTTGATGGAAATGACTGGTATGGCAAGGGCCATGATTGCCTTTCTTGCATCATTACTTGGACACGTTCGTGGCGGTCTTTCTTATGTGTTGGTGGGCGCTATGTATTTAGTTTCTGGTATTTCTGGATCAAAGGCTGCGGATATGGCAGCGATTGCACCAGCGCTATTCCCTGAAATGAAAAAGACCACACCTCCAGGTGAGTTAGTTGCTCTTTTGGCCGCTACGGGCGCACAAACAGAAACAATCCCACCAAGCTTAGTGCTCATTACGATTGGTTCAGTTACTGGTGTTTCCATTGCAGCCTTATTTACTGGTGGTATGTTGCCTGCACTGATATTGGCTTTTATTTTGTGTATCTTAGTGTGGTGGCGTAATCGTCATGTGCAGATTACCCAGGTAGCCCGTCCGAAACTCACCGAAGTATTCAAGCTCTGTTTGGTTGCATTTCCTGCTCTAGCGCTACCATTTGTGATTCGTGCCGCAGTAGTAGAGGGTGTTGCGACTGCAACTGAGGTATCAACAATTGGCATCGTCTATGGCGTGATTTGCGGTGCTTTGATCTATCGTCAATTCGATATCAAGCGTATCGTGCCCATGTTGATTGATACGGCATCGTTGTCTGGCGCTATTTTATTGATCATTGGTGCTGCAACTGGAATGGCCTGGGGTCTGACTCAGTCAGGCTTCTCACAAGTGGTGGCTCAGATCATGACGGACCTAAATGGCGGCCCCCATCTATTCCTCTTCATTTCAATCATCGTATTTGTGATTCTGGGATCGGTGCTCGAAGGCATTCCCGCGATTGTTTTATTTGGACCACTTTTATTTCCAGTTGCCCGTCAGCTTGGCATTAATGATGTGCATTACTCCATGGTGGTAATTCTATCAATGGGTATTGGTCTGTTTGCACCACCTTTAGGGGTTGGCTACTACGCAGCCTGTGCAATCGGTAAGGTCAATCCTGATGAAGGCGTTAAGGCTATCATTGGCTATCTAGTTGCCTTAGTTATTGGCACTTTAATTGTTGCATTTGTGCCTTGGATTTCAACTGGGTTCCTGTCTTGATCTGGATGTGTAACTTTATCCCCAATCAAAATACCAACCCTAGGGTTGGTATTTTTGTAGTTACTTTGAGTGGTTCTTCTAAAAGCGAATAGATTAGTAATACAGCCAAGAGCTTATTCTTTTTTTGAGCCACCTAGCTCTTAAAAAGTTTTGTTAAAAATGCATCAATTTCACGCGTTGATTTCTGCGTAGCTTCATCATCTTTTCCAACATGAGGATTTAATTGAACACAGGCATCGGTATATTGGAATGGCTGATTAGTTTCGGTATTAATTAAATTGCCTGCTGTTTTTTCAACAATCTTGCAGGATCTCACAGTTTGAGCATCTTTAGAGATCACGGGAGGATTAGCGCCAAGCGGAGAATCAAAGGCGTGAGGTCCAAAATCATACTCAAATAGTTCTACATTCTGATTGGAGGCCTTTAATTTACTAACGTACTCTCTACAGGCGGTAATAGGGTTGTAATCATCTGTAACGCCGTGGTGAAGTTGAATAGGTTTGCCGGTAGTTTTGGCCTCACCAATGTAGCTTGTTACACAATCTGCGTAAAAGGGGATGTGAGCAGCAAAAATAGTCCCACTTTTATTCCACAATTTATTGAATCGATCTACGCTGGCAAATAAAGCTGCCTGTCCGCCCCTAGAAAAACCCATGATCACAAACTTATCTGAATCTAAGCGTGGATGTTTAGCTAAAATCTCCATGGCTCTATAGCTATCTAAGATCAAATTCAACCTACCAAGGAGCGCTTGATTTGGGCCTACAACCGTTAGACCTCTACCAGTAAAGCCATCCATACTAAAAGTTGCATAGCCTTGGCCTAAAAAATGGTTAGACCAATATTCGATATTTGCACCCATCCCACTAGATCCGTGGACTAAAAAAATTACTGGGATTTTTGAACTCGTTGGTTTTGGGGGAAAGCGTAGGATGCCATTGACAGATACTTCCTTTCCTTTTGTATCCCCTAATAAAAACTGCTTATCAGAGATGCTTAGGCTTGGAATGGAATAAATTTCTGATCGTGATGGGTAAACGATATCAGCGGCTTGCGAACTAATAGATAAAGTTGCCAAAATGGCTATGAGCAAATACTTCATGAGTTAGTGTCTCCAGTAATATTTTTATTGGTATTAGCTACTCGTGAATCTTAGCAGAGTCAAAGATAGAGTCGCAGGTCGAATATGCCTATGCCTTGCTCTTAAGATTCACTGTTTTGGTAGATACGGGTATCTACTAGTGATGCCCTGCCAGCTTTGTTGTATAAATTCATGCTGAGCACTCAAAATAGCTGCTAATAAATGACTGGTTCAGAATGACAAAAAACTGTATTTTTCATAGCCAATTTCATTATGAAAGAGGAAACGCATGACACAAATTACTTTGCTAGTAAATGGAAAGAGTAAATCCATAGACGTGGATGATGACATTCCATTGTTATACGCATTACGAGATGATCTTGGGATGCAGGGCCCCAAATTTGGTTGTGGTCTTGGCCAATGTGGTGCTTGTACTGTTCAAGTGAATGGTCAGGCAGTCAGGTCATGTGTTACTCCAGCTAAAAGTGTCAGTGGAAAAAAAATTACCACTTTAGAGGGTTTGGGTAGCAGTCAAAAACCAAGCAAACTTCAGCAGGCCTTTATTGATGAGCAAGCCGCTCAGTGCGGATATTGTTTGAACGGCATGATTATGACGGCATCCTCATTCTTAGCAAAGAATAAAAATCCTAGCGATGAGCAAATTGTTGAGGCGATGTCCGGTAATTTATGCCGATGTGGCACGCATCAACGTATTGTTGCAGCGGTCAAGCGTTATCTAGCGGCTTAATTTACTCATTTTTTGAGATCGGTTAATTACATGGATACATTTTCACGTCGTGATTTTTTAAAGACTAGTACGGCTGGCGTACTAATGGTCAGTTTTTCTTTGCAGGTAGAAGCTGCTGTTAGTAATCAATATGGCTTAAGAGAGCCTAAAGAAGTCAGTAGAGAGTCTGTTGACTCTTGGTTGAGTATTGATCAAAACGGCAAGGTCACCATTTATTCAGGCAAAGTAGATTTAGGTACTGGTGTCAAAACGGCTTTAGCACAAATGGCAGCTGATGAGCTCTATGTGCCATTTAGTAGCATAGAGATGGTGATGGGTGATACCTCCACTACCCCAGATCAGTGGATTACTGGTGGTGCACTATCTATCTCTCAAGGTGGCACTGAATTGCGTCAGGCTGCAGCTAATGCAAGGCAGGCGCTTTTAGAAAGAGCTTCTGCTAAATGGCAAATACCCGTTACTGATTTGATGATTCGAGATGGCGTTGTTTTCCCGATCAGTAATCCTGGACAAAAAGCGACCTACGGTAGCCTCATTGGTGAGGGATTTAAGATCAAGGTAGATACTAAAGTTCCCTTGAAAAAATATACCGAATATCGAGTTGTGGGTAAATCTATTCCACGGGTTGATATTCCCCAGAAGGTTACTGGCGAATATGTATACATGCATGATTTTAAGCTACCTGGAATGTTGCATGCTCGTGTGATTCGGCCGGATTCTATCGGCGCAAAGTTAGAAAGCTATGACGACTCATCTTTAAAAAGTATTAAAGGTTATGTCCGAACAGTGCGTAAGGGCGATTATCTTGCTGTAATCTCAACTACTGAGTGGGGCGCCGTTAAGGCAGCACAAAATATCAAGGTGTCTTGGAAAAAAGGTCCTGACTTACCTAAAAAAGCGACTATCTTTGAAGAGTGGCGTCAAATGCCAATTGCAAAAGAGGAGATCACCCAGAAAGTAGGGGACGCTGATAGTGTCATGAGTTCAGGCTCAAAGAATATTAAGGCTACCTATAATTTCCCAGTACAAACTCATGCCTCAATTGGCCCATCTTGTGCAGTTGCTGATTATCAGAATGGAAAGCTGACGGTATGGAGCGCTTCACAGGCAACCCATTCAATGCAGCATGAGTTAGCGGTAATTACTGGTTTGCCAAAAGATTCAATTCGTTTGATTTATCTAGATGGTTCTGGTTGTTACGGTCGTAATGGGCATGAAGATGCTACTGCCGACGCTGCCTTGGCTGCTATTGCACTGGGTAAGCCAGTACGGATGCAATGGATGCGTCATGATGAAACTGCGCTTGCGCCAAAGAGTCCGCCCAGAACGATGGACTTTGAAGCTAGCTTAGATAGTAAGGGAAATATTATTGGCTGGAAGAGCGATTTTTATATTGCACTTAACCATATTGCATTTATGAAGCCATTGGATTTCCCATTGCTTGCAGCCACTGATACAGGCGTCCCGCGTCCTGGAAATTGGGTAGGATTCCTCTTTCAAAATAGTGGGGCACCCTATGCAGTATCCAATATTTCGGTAAATACAAAGCATATTGCTCAAACTTTCTTAAGATCTTCACATCTACGCAGTCCTGGCAGAATTGAGAATAGCTTTGGTAATGAATCGTTTATTGACGAGCTTGCAATTTCTGCTAACGCGGATCCTGCCGAATATCGGATTAAAAATCTGACGGATCCTAGGGCGATTGGCGTTATTCGCGCGGCGATGAAGTCTTCGGGCTGGCAAAGTCGAGACCTTGCATATAAATCAAATCAAGATAGCAAGATTGCCAAAGGTCGTGGTATTGCATATGTGAGGTATAACAATTCCATTACTTACGTTGCTACAGTTGCTGATGTAGAGGTAAATCGTGATACAGGCAAAATTCTGGTAAAGAATTTATACGTTGCGCATGATTGTGGTCAGATCATTAATCCAGATGGGGTTCAAAATCAAATTCAAGGTGGAGCCATTCAGACTGTAAGTCGTGTATTAATGGAAGAGGTCAAGTGGAATGGAAGTGATATTGAGAGTGTTGACTGGGCCTCATATCCAATTATTCGATTTAATGAAGTTCCCAAGGTGCATACCGTCTTAATTGATCAACCTGGTACACCTTCATGGGGAGCGGGAGAGCAGACCCCAACTACTATTCCTGCGGCTATTGCTAACGCAGTATTTGATGCTGTCGGTGTGAGACTGAGGACCATTCCATTTACACAGGAAACCGTGAAGACGGCTATGAAGGAGCAATTGGCACTGAAAGCCTAATTTGGCCTAGCAGAAATAAAAATACCAACCTTCGGGTTGGTATTTTTATGAGTCTGCCATTTGATATTGGTTTAATTTCGCAAGTAAATTGATTTCCAGCCTATGAGTAGCTAAATGGGGATGGAAAAGGTCTGCCGTAAGGAACACCGCCTCTAATAGTTTGAAAAGGGACAAAGGCCATTTGACCAGGGCGTTTATTGCCTTTTGTGTCTAGCCATTCTGTTGGCTTTTCAATCAAATCAAATATCGTAATGTCTGCGCTCGCCCCATTTTTAAGTGTTCCCAATAATGGATCTCGATTGATGATTTTTCCAGGATGATTGGTTGTCATGGCAATAACTTCATTAACAGTAAACCCAAGAGTCAAAAACTTGCTCATTACATTTGGAAGATAGGGGATGCTAGGCGAATTACCGCTATAGGCATGAAGATCGCTTGAAATGGTGTTCGGAATAAGGCCTTGTTGTATCGCTGGCTCAGCGATTGTGAAATCAAAGCTTCCACCACCATGACCAACATCAATAATAACGCCTCGCTTTTTAGCCTCTAATGCTGCAGCAATGAGTTTGCCATTTTGTACTGTGTTATTACCAGCGCCACTATAGGCGTGTGTCAAGATGTCTCCAGGTCGTAGAGTATTCAGTAAGACGCTTAAGTCACCAGGCGCATTTCCAATATGGCACATGACTCTAGCCCCTTTAACTCCAGAGCGTTCTGCTGCAAGAATGGCTCTTCGAAGCGGTTCAATACCATTTTCCCCGACCACATCAAGAGATTCCCTAACTTTAATTCCCAAAAGAATATCTGAATTTTCATTCAGTGTTCGAGCGGCTAGATCAATATTCGCATATTCAATATTTTTCATTTCACCAACCGGAAATCCTGCAAGTCCAATGGATGAGATGTGAAGAAAGGCATACATACGACTTCTTGCCTGAGCTGCGATGTAATGTTTAAAGGCTGAAAAATTATTTGCACCTGCATCACCTGCGTCTACAAAAGTGGTTGTCCCAGTTAGGTAAACCAATTCATCTGCAGGCAGTCCAATTGCAGACGCTTGAGGATAGCAATGTGCATGAAGGTCAATCAGTCCCGGTGTGATGATTTTGCCACTGGCATTGATCATCTGTGCTGATTTCTTAGTCAGCTGAGGTTTGATCTCAACGATTTTTTGATTACGTATTCCAATATCGGCAATTTGATCCATTTTTTGGGAGGGATCAATGACTCTGCCGCCGGTAATGATTAAGTCATACCCATCTATAGGGCCAAGCCCTTGCTGTCCAAATGAATTGAGGGGATTGAGCAATAAGGGTGTAGATGCAATGCCTAAAATATTTTGTAGGATGCTACGGCGTTTTGGATTCATCATTTTCTCCTATACCAATCTAAATTTACTAATTCTTTGAAGTAATCTGTTTTTCAATCCAAGTGCTAAGCAATGCCGCCAATTCAATTGAATTGTCATCCTGCATCAACATATGGGTATTCCCTTTTATGCCAATTTCAGGGAGAACAAGTAATTCAGCTTTGCCTCCTTGTGCATTAACTTTAGTGACAAATTCTCGACAAGCTTTTAGCCTCGGAGCCCATCTAGTGGATAGTTCAACAAAGTCACCAAACATGACCAAGGAGGGTATTTTTAAGTAGGGTGTTAAATCTGAATCTGCTGCGGGACAGGCTGCGGGCTCAATAGAAATGATTCCTGCAATGCCATCGTTGCTAATTTTTGCAGAATTAAATGGAAAAATACCAGATTGAGAGTGGCTTATTAAAACAGTTTTTTTGAGCTCTTTTGATAATGCTGACAGTGCTGCTGGAGTGGCGTTTGGTTCTTCAAGTCCATAGTACCAGTCGGCCACCATTTGTTGCCAAAGACCTTTTTGCGAAGCAATTGGAAATCTCTGATTTTCAAAAGTCTTTGGATATTCCGCACCAAAGCGAAATATCTGCCAGGCGCCTTCATGGCTAGCAGCAATGACAGTCGGCAATTTTTCGGGTGGCACTTGATTAGTTTTAACCGCATTAATTTGAGAGGCAGCATTGACTGCTGAGCGACCTCGTCCAACTTGATCAATGACATAAGTTGGAAAGCCTCTACGGACAAAGTATTCATTCCACCCCATACGATTATCTGGAGTAGATTCCCAGGTCTTACCTGTTAAACAGCATCCATGTATGAGGACAACTGAGATCGACTTGGCTTTGACGGGAATTTGATATGCAACATACATCTGATCTAAGGTGATCGTCCCTTTAGAGCCAAAGGCTGACATAGTTGATAGCGTATCAGACGTGACATCTTGCCCACCAACAAAGAAACTTCCTTGCTTATTGATGACGAGTGGTGCTTTAAGAGATGAATCTGAAAGGGGTTTGATTAGGTAGTTTTGGGAAAATGCTGAATGTGCAATACATATGCTCACCATAGATATGAATAGACGTGCTACATAAATATTGATTTTCATTAAATCTCCTCTTTTGGTTTTACTTTAATTGAATGGTTTCTTTATCTGAAACATTCTTATTTTTTCTGAATCATCACGATAGCGTACGTTGGCACTTTTGGGGTAAGTACTAGGCTATCAGTTGAATTGGGAAATTAATATTTTTGTGCGTTGCATTATTTTGCAAGGAGCTGAAATGAAGCATTGCACAATGATGTTGAATAGACTTTAAGAGGCTTAGGTATTTATTGGCTACTTCTGGCTGGCAAAAACTTCCTAACTATTGTTGTTAGGGTAATTACGCCCTATATATTCGGTGAAATACTTCCTATATTAAGATAATTGTTGATCAAAATCCTGGTAAAAATTAGGTACTTATCTTTGAGTCTTACAAGCACCATTGCATCTATAAATAAAACTGAGGAGACGGAATGAGGTTCAATGCAAAATCGATTTATCTGGGAACATTTGTAGCAATAGCGCTGTACTTTGGCTCTTTTGCCAATGCTCAAACACCGCTTTCTCCAGACTCATATCAGAAAAGTCTACGATCAATTTATAAAGAATTGGTTGAAATTAATACAACCGATTCTGTTGGTAGTTGCACAAAAGCAGCAAGTGCTATGGCGCAGCATTTACAAAAGGCTGGCTTTGATAAGGCAAACTTGCAGTTAATCGTTCCCCCTCGGGGACCCCAAAAGGGTAACTTAGTCGCCACCATCAAAGGCAAGAACGAAAGCCTCAAGCCTATTTTATTGCTTGCCCACATAGATGTAGTAGAGGCTAAGCGCCAAGACTGGGAGCGCGATCCTTTTAAATTGATTGAAGAAAATGGCAACTTTTATGCGCGAGGTGCTGCTGATGACAAATCGATGGCGGCAATTTATGTAGCTAATCTCATTCGGATGAAGAATGAAAAATATATACCTGAGCGCGGAATTGTTATGGCCCTAACCTGTGATGAGGAAAAAATTCCTACTGAATTTAATGGGGTTGAGTATTTGTTAAAAAACCACCGTCAATTAATTGATGCGGAGTTGGCAATTAATGAGGGCGCAGATAATTTATTAAGGCCTGACGGTACCAAAGCGTTTGTTGCACTCATGGCAAGCGAGAAAGTCTTCCAGACTTACTCACTCGAAACAACAAATCCTGGCGGTCATAGTGCTAGACCTCGCAAAGATAATGCTATCTATGACCTTGCCAGGGGTTTAGTGAATCTAGGTGACTATAGCTTTCCAGTAAAACTCAATGAAGTTACAAAAGCATACCTTGAAAAAATGTCTTCATTTGAATCTGGTCAGTTAGCCGAGGATATGAGGGTAATAGCAAGTAATCCCAATGATCAGGCGGCACTAGCAAGGATGAGTGATAAGCCTTATTACAATAATCTTCTACGCACCACCTGTGTTGCAACCATGTTAACGGCTGGACATGCTACCAATGCTTTGCCTCAGAGGGCTAAAGCAACTGTCAATTGCAGAATCCTCCCTGGAGAATCTGTGGAAGAGGTTAAAAAAACACTTCAACAGGTGGTGGCTAACGACAAGATCAAAATTACCCCCGATCATGCAGCAGTCTTGAGTCCTCCATCACCGCTGACTGAGAAGATGGTCTCATCTGTGACAAAGGTTAGTAGTCAAATTTTTCCAGGTATTCCAGTGATACCAACGATGCTAGTAGCAACCACGGATGGGCGTTTTTTAAATAACGCTGGAATTCCAACATATGGTGTGAATGGAATCTTTAGAGATTCCAATGGTGGCTATATTCATGGATTGAACGAGAGAATGCCGGTAAGCTCTCTTTTTGAGGGCCAAGAATTTTTGTATCGTCTGACTGTACTTCTTTCTGGGTCTTAAACCTAGATAGCGCCTCAGTATTTAGCGGGACTTCAGAAAATCCCTTGCCAGAAATGGCTTGGGATTTTATTTTCAGGATTATCAAAATAGTATAAAGTTTTGAGTAATTAAACTAATAAATCAGTAGGGGTTGTGATGCGTTTAATTAAAAAAACATTGTTTTTTCTATTCCAATTTCTAATAGTTAGTGCTGCCGTAGCAGAATTACCTGCTGGTATAAATGATCAGGAGATTCGGGCAGCTGCCTTACAGAGCTTTCCTGAGTATCTGAACTTATTGACCTTGCCTAATGACTCGATTGCAAGTGCGAGTGATATACAAGTCAATGCAAATCAATTAGAAAAACTCTTTCAAAAGAGAGGTTTCTCAACTAAGCAGTTTGCAAATGGCGGTAAACCGCTTGTATTGGCTGAATTTCCTGCTGATCCCAGTAAAAAAACAATCTTGTTCTATCTGCACTTTGATGGGCAGCCAGTCATACTCTCCCAGTGGAGTCAACCAAGTCCATGGCAGCCTGTATTGAAGAAAAAATCTGCTGATGGTAAGTGGCAGATTATAGATATGCAAGAGTTGATGAAAATCGATTTTGATCCTGAGTTAAGAGTATTTGGTAGATCCTCATCGGACGATAAGGGCCCCATCATGATGTTCTTGGCATCTATGGATTTAATGAAGTCAAAAGGCATGAAGCCTGCCGTCAATATCAAAGTGATTTTAGATAGCGAGGAGGAAGTCAATTCCCCTGGTATACCTCAGGCAGTCATTCAGAATAAAGAGTTCTTAAAGGCTGATGCATTAGTTATCTTTGATATGGCAAGTCATCCTAGTGGTAGGCCTACTGCTATTTTTGGTAACCGGGGTGTGCAGTGGCTGAATTTAACTGTCTATGGTCCTAAGGCGCCACTTCATAGTGGTCATTATGGAAATTACGTGCCCAATCCAGCATTTAATTTGGCTAGACTTTTGTCAACTATGAAAAATGAAAAGGGTCAGGTACTTATTCCGGGGTATTACTCAACAACGAAGTTAAATACCGCAGATTTGAAAGTGCTTGATGCGGTTGGAGATGATGAGGCCGCCCTAAAAAAGCGGGTAGGCATTGCCAGCTCTGATCAAGTTGCTTCAAATTATCAGCGCTCTTTACAGTACCCATCTTTGAATATTCGTGGCCTATCGGCGGGAGGTGTGGGATCAGAAGCCGCCAATATTATTCCCAAAGAAGCAATTGCTGACATTGACATTAGAACGACCACTGATGCTAATGCTCAGTACTTAACAGCTTTAATCAAAAAGCATATTGGTAAGCAAGGCTTTCATATTATTGATCATGATCCAACTGATGCAGATCGGGCTCAATACCCACTATTAGTAAAGATTACTGAGGGACTGCCTGCTGAAGCGGCTCGGCAACCAATTGATACCTCAGTCAGGAAGTGGGTAGAGTTTGCTGAATTGGACGCCTATAGCGATAAAGGTGGGATTACTCCAGTGATTATTCGTGCATCTGGCGCCACTGTTCCGACGCATGAAATTGTTGGTCCACTTGGGTTGCCTTTTGTTATTGTTCCAACTGTCAATACTGATAATAATCAGCATGCGTACGATGAGAATTTAAGGATGGGAAATTATTTATCCGGTATGAGGACCATGCTAGGACTCATGAATACTCCCTATAAATTTTGACGCTAGCAAGGAAATGTTAGATAGGTACTGTAAAGTTTCATTGGTTCTAGGCTCAAATCCTGGCTAGTTCAATAAAAATGCAAACCCTCATCAGAAATGGTGGGGGTTTTGTTTTTAAGCCCAGGCGTCTATAGACTTACTGGTCTTAGATTATGATCGGCTAATAACAAAAAGGAGACTTATGAAAATCAAAGTACAAATTGCTGTTGCATGTGTGGCACTCATATTTTGTTCAACTCATTCTTTTGCCCATAAAGATACTGAGCCGCCTCACCAGACTTACTCTGAAGGTAGTCTCGCTCTTGAAAATGGCGCCACAATCGAAAACTTTAAAATATCCTACACAACACAAGGGACCTTAAACGCAGATAAATCCAACGCAATCTTGATGGTTACCGCTATTGGCGGCAATCATCATCGCATTGACTATCTCATTGGGCCTGGGAAAGCCTTGGATACGGACAAGTATTTTGTCATTTGTACCGATGCTATAGGCAATGGTTTAACGACATCTCCCTCAAATAGCCAAACGCAGCCCAATATTAGCTTTCCAGAATTCAATATCCGAGATATGGTTAACAGCCAATATCGTTTGGTGACCGAGCAATTCGGTATTCGTAAGCTTGTAGCAGTAGTAGGTGCGTCTATGGGTGGTATGCAAGCAATGCAATGGGCAGTTTCTTATCCAGACGCGATGTACTCGATTGTTCCAATTATTCCGCTTGCTAAAACTCATGCTTGGACTACTGGCGTACTAGAAATGCTTAGGCAAAGCATCATGACGGATCCAGCTTATCAAGGTGGTAAGTATGACAAGCCTGTAGAAAAAGGTATGCGCTTATGGGCTGGATGGTTAAGTGGGGTAATAGTCAGAACACCGGCCTATCAAAATCAACAGTTCAAGACATCTGAAGCAGAGATCAATTTTATTAATAAGCTTCAGGATGCTTCATGGAGACGTATGGATGCAAATGATTGGATTTGGCAATCACGCGCCTATGATCGCCATGATATTGGTCAAACTAAGGGTTTTAATGGCGACACGATTGCTGCATTAAAGTCTATTAAAGCGAACACTTTAATTCTGGCGGGTACTGGAGATTTGTTAAATCCAGAATCAGATGCTAAAGAATCAGCCAAATATATACCGAAGGCAAAATATGTTCCCATCAATAATGTTCTTCCTATGGGCCATTTTTCCGGGGCTGGAGTAACGCCCGATGAGAATGAAGTTCAAAATAAGGCGATTAAGGATTTTTTGATAACACTCAAAAAATAAAATAGCCTGGGCCATCATTCCCGTACTCAGTTTTAATAACCCAGTAGGATAGAAAAAACTCTCATCAGTTGTGGTGAGGGTTTTTTCTTTTAACTCTTTTGAATAATTTGCTCAAATGCACTAATGAATGACTCGGGGGGCTGAGCGCCTTGAAGTAGATACTGGTTATTCAAAATGATAGAAGGTACTGAGCTTATACCGGCGCCTGTATAAGCAGATTCTTCTTCACGCACTTCGTCAGAGAATTCTTTACTTTTCAGGATCTCTTGAGCACGTTCTATATCTAGTCCAGCACGTTTTACGGCGTCTATCAAATTGTCTTGGTCATCTAAATTAAGCGCTAGGCAGAAGTAAGTATTCAGTAATTCTTTTTTTAGGCAGGCCTGTTTTAATAAGTCATATTCTTTGCCTGCCCAATATAAAAGACGATGTGCATCAAAAGTGTTGTAAACCCGCTTGCGCCCATCTGGATGAAATGTAAATCCAGCCTCTAAAGCCTTCGCTCTGATATTGGCTTGATTGATTTTGACCTGTTCTGCAGTTAAACCGTACTTTTCGCTTAAGTGTTCAATGGCATCTTGACCACCATGAGGCATATTTGGATTTAGCTCAAAGGGGCGAAAATGTACTTCAAAGTTTACTTTCTCGTCCAATGCGGCCATAGCCTGATTGAGGTTACCCAGTCCAACAGCGCACCAAGGGCAAGCCACATCAGACACAAAGTCTATTTTGATCGTTGGTTTCATAAGCTTTATTCTACAGAAGTGGGTGAGCGATCAAATCAAAGGGAAAAAAGCATTCCTCTAGGTAGAGTCTTAATTTATAAAAAGCCTATGGAGGAGTAAATCAGTAGATAGGTGCTCTAAATATTCATGGATTTTTAACAAGAAAGAGTGAATCGATAGTTTTCTTGAAAACCTGATTTCTTGGTAAATAAACTTCAATCTATGAATAATTTTGAATGTGAATGATCTGAACTTGCGTTATGCTGAACTATCATCAATTTTATTAATCTTGCACTATGAATCGTCGGAAATTTTTAGGGGCTGGTGCCACTCTCCTTTTGCCCATCTCAGCTCGGGCCGACTCTTTCCCCAGTAAACCCATTCGCTATATTGTTCCCGTAGCTGCTGGCGGCGGTAATGACATGATTGCGCGGGTTGTCACTGAACGCTGGGGACGTGTCATCGGTCAAACTTTTATCGTAGAGAATCAAAGTGGCGGCGGCGGAGTGATTGCCTCTCAGGCAACGATGCGGGCAGTACCTGATGGATACACCCTAATGCAAGGTTATGTTGCCACACACGGCACTAATCCTGCAACCCGAAAAGTTCCCTATGATCCTGTTAAAGATTTCACGCCAATAGGAATGATTGGGGCCACTCCAAATGTTTTAATTGTCAATAGTCAGGTTCCTGTTAAAAATATGAGGGAATTTATCGACTATGCACGCAAGAATCCGGGTAAGCTCAGTTACGGCACTGCTGGTCAAGGATCTTTAACCCATATGACTATGGAATTATTTAAGCAAGAGACTGGGCTTTATATATTGCATATCCCTTATCGCGGTATTGCCCCAGCATTTAATGATCTATTAGGTGGTCAAACTCAAACCATGTTTCCTGGACTTGCTGCCGCTCTGCAATACATACAAACCGGAAGAGTTCGTGCCTTAGCGGTTACGGGCTCAAAACGTAGTTCAGTATTAAAAGATGTTCCCACCATGGAAGAATTGGGCTTCAAAGGTTTTGACGCAATGCAATGGTATGGCACAGTAGGCCCTGCTGGCATTCCTGCTGATATTGTGAAGCGCTTAAATGAAACCCAAATTGCTACACTAAAGTTACAGGAGATGCGAGAAAAGTTATTGATTGAAGCAGTTGAGCCAATGCCAATGTCACCTGAGCAGTTTGGCCAATTTATTAAGAACGAAAATAAGCGATGGACTGCCTTGGCAAAAGCTCGCAATATTCAATTGGAAGAATAGGTAATGGTAAAGAAATTACGGATTGGAATTTTAGAAGGTGATGATATTGGCCATGAAATTGTGCCAGTTGCAGTCGAGGTTGCTAAAGCAGCGGCTAAGCTTCATCAGGTGAATATTGAGTGGTTACCATTGCCAATTGGACGTCGTGCGCTTGATATCCATGGTCATACTCTGCCACCAGAGACCCTGAAAACACTACATACATTAGATGGATGGATCTTGGGACCCATAGGTCATCGCGCTTATCCCAAGCAGCCTAATGCGATTAATCCGCACCCTATTTTGCGTAAGCAATTTAATCTATTTGCTAATGTGAGGCCAACACGCTCTTATCCAGATATAGGCTGTCTGCGCGATGATATAAATCTGATTATTGTTCGTGAAAATAATGAAGGCTTTCAGCCAGATCGCAATATGCTGGTGGGTAATGCAGAGTTTCGCCCAAGTGATGAGATGACGCTTTCTATGCGTGTGATCACTAGGACAGGAAGTCGCCGTGTAGCTCAGGCAGCTTATGAATTAGCGCGTCAACGCAAGAAGCATTTAACCTATGTGCATAAAGATACAGTCTTTAAATTAGGTTGCGGGATGTTTGTTGAGGAATGTAAAAAATTAGCCTCCGACTATCCGGATGTTCTGGTTGATGATGTGATTGTTGATACGATGGCAATGCGCTTAGTGCGCGACCCACAAAACTTCGACGTGATTGTTACTACGAACATGTTTGGCGATATTTTGTCGGATGAGGCTGCTGGTCTCGTTGGGGGTTTAGGAATGGCTCCCGGACTATGTATTGGAGATGGTGATGTAGTGATGGCACAAGCTACTCATGGATCAGCTCCAGATATCGCAGGTAAAGGCATTGCTAATCCATACTCCATGATTGAATCAACTCGCATGATGTTCGATTGGCTCGGGCATAGTAGAAATGTCCCCGAGGCTTTGGCGATGGCAAGCTCAATGTCTGAGGCAACTACGATAGCCTTAGCAAATCCGAATGCTCGGACTGGGGATATCAATGGCAAAGGAAATACTGCCACAATGGCAAAAGCAGTCTTGGAGGCTTTGAAGTAATGTAATAAAGTGGTAGGAATTCATGTGGCTTATAAAGATAACAATGGGGGAGACATGAGTAATAGCAAAGACCAGAATGAACAGCGTAGGCAACTTTTAACTTGGCTGGCAGCCAGCCCATTATTCGCACTTAGTGCCAATCAAGATCTTTTCGCACAAGATGTAAAAGATCCCAAAGAATTAATCAGAAACTTTACTAAGCGACCAGATCCAATGGTATGGGCACCAAATACCCCTTTAGACTTAATCTCTAGCCCTAAAGAAGCAATCAATGTTTTTGATTTTGAGCCAGTAGCGTTTACAAAGGTGCCGCCAGCTCACTTTGCATATATGGCATCGGGCATTGATGACGAAGTAACGTTGCGAGCTAATCGCACTTCATTTCTCAAGTACCAATTACGTCCTCGAAGATTACGTGATGTCAGTCAAATTGATACCTCTATCACTCTGTTTGGTAGTAAATGGAAGTCTCCCATCATCATTGCTCCTACTGGGGGAAACAAGGCATATGACCCGGAGGGTGAGGTTGCTGTTGCTAGAGCTGCCAGAGCTGGCGGTTTCTTAAATATTCTGTCAAATGCTGGCGCCTCTACTATCGAAGAAGTGATCGCTGCTCGTCAAGGCGAGGTTTGGTTTCAGTTATATGCTACCTCCAGCCCCGCTGTGGCGAAGCAAGTGATTCGGCGTGTTGAAAAGGCTGGGGCCCCAGTATTGGAGATTACCGTTGATCGTAATGGCGGAAGAAATCAAGAAACTTTTGCGCGCCTGAAGAAGTTAGATCCACGTAATTGCGCAGGCTGTCACGTTCATGGCTTTGGTAGCGCACAAGAAAGACCAAACTATGATGGTATTGACATGACAGGCGTCAAGATGTCATCTTCAAATATGACTTGGGATTTTATCAAGCAGGTTCGCGACACTACTAAGATGAAGATTATCATCAAAGGAATTTTGACTGAGGAAGACGCGCGACTTTGTCTTAAGTATGGGGTTGATGGTATTCATGTATCAAACCATGGCGGCAGAAGTGAGGATGGCGGTCGTGGCTCAATTGAATGCTTGCCTGAAGTGGTTAAAGTGGCAAAAGGTAAAGTGCCCATTCTGTTTGATAGTGGTATACGTCGAGGTAGTGACGTATTCAAGGCGATGGCATTAGGTGCTAATGCAGTGTGTGTTGGGCGACCTTATCTCTGGGGTCTCGGTGCTTTTGGTCAGCCAGGTGTAGAACGTGTGATGGATATTCTGCAGACCGAATTCCAGTCAACTATGCAGCAAATGGGTGCGGCCAATATTGCAGCAATTCAATCATCCATGATCTATAGTTCTTAACAATTTAGTTTGAAGATATTGATGAAGAAAAATCACCCCATGGGGTGATTTTTTTATGATCTTAAAGAATTAATTTAATGAATTTAAGAATTGACAAACTTGTGGAGCGCAAATGTCTGGATCTGACGCAGCCGCATGATAGCAATCTTTTTTCAAAATAAAGAACTGCGCTTGTGGTAGTTTCTGCTTGATTTCCTCAGGAGTCATCTGGCCAGCAGCTTGGTTCGTTTTCTCAGAATACTCTGTCATGATGATAAATACTGGGCACTTAATCTTGTCTAGCTCAAGATAGGGTTTTGTTGTGATGACCCACTTAAGGTAAGCCTTAGCAGTTGACATTGATGTTGCACCCATCATATCTGACCACCAGTCTAGAACAGGTTGTGGCGTGTCATATCCAAGTCTTGCGGGCATCGTTTTAGCTGCCCATGCGCGGATTCCGTGCTCTTCCATAAAGGGGAGCCAGTCAGAGCTTCCCGGTGTAAGCATTGAGGGACATGTCAGTGCCAATGATTTAACTAACTCCGGTTTGGTGGCGGCTAGCCGCATAGTGCTAATAGCGCCGCTCTTTCCGGAGATGATATGTACCGGTTCGCCTGCGATCTTATGTATTAGTTTGGCCATATCATCGACAAACAAATCAGTACTTAATGGGAAATCTGCAGATACTTCACCAGTTTTTCCAAATCCGCGGATATCAAACAGTACTAGGCGATACTGACGCGCTAAATGAGGAATCCAAGCTCTCCAAGCCGTTGTATTCTCAGTGAAGCCATGAACAAAGAATATCGTCTCCGGTTTTTTCCATGGGTCGGTAAAGTCATGAATTTCATAATAAGTATTTAGGTTTTGATCAAGCTGAATGTAGGGCATATAAATCCATTGTGTTAGGTAATATTGGTATTAAGAAGGATTAACACCGGCCGCCTGCAAGGCGCTGCCAGTATTTAACATGTCATGTTCAAGTGATTCTTGGAGTGCTTCGGGTGAACCGCCTAATGGCTTAACACCTTGATCCAGAAATTTCTTTTGAAGTCCCGGATCTTTCAGGGCCTGATTAATGGCAACATTTAATTTTTTGATCACCTCTTTGGGTGTGCCCGCTGGAGCAAAGATTGCATTCCAACCGCTGGCACTAAATCCCGAGTATCCAGATTCGGAAATAGTGGGAATGGTTGGTAAGACAGGCAGTCTTTCTGGATCTGCAATCGCAAGCGCTTTAACTTTCCCGGCCTTAATAAATGCCATCGATGAAATCGGGGATACAAAAGCCGCTTGTAAGTCACCGCTTATGAGGGCTGTCATCACTTCAGGATCGCCTTTATAGGTGACATGCGTTAAGTCAATACCAGTTCTAGCTTCAAAAAGCAGCATGGAGAGATTACCCATGCTACCAAGTCCTACGGAACCATAATTGAAGTCGCCAGGTTTTGATTTGACGGTCTGCACAAACTCTTGCACTGATTTGACTCTGTTTTCTGGGTTTACTAGCAGTATTTGCGATACAGTGCCAACTTTCGCGATTGCTGCGAAGTCTTTAGCTGTGTTGTAAGGCATATCTTTTTTGAGGCTGGGATTGATTACATGCGCCGGAAATGACATCAAAATCGTATAACCATCTGGTTTTGAGCGAGCCACGAATCCTGAGCCAATAATGCCGCTAGCCCCTGGCTTATTGTCAATAATCACCGGCTGTCGAAGAATGGAAGAGAGTTGTTCGCCTAAAGTCCGAGCCAAGTTGTCGGTTATACCGCCAGCACCAGCTGGTACCACCATAGTGATTCGTTGATTGGGATAGTTGTTTTGTGAGTCTTGTGCAAACACATTGCCGCACAAACTTATCAACATAAATAACAAGAGCCTTAACATTGCTGCCTCCCTAATTTTATAGTCCTACTATAAGGCATTCTCAGCATCATAGTAAAAATATGAATGTAGTATTGCAACCTTTGGCTGCAATACTAGCCATACTCCAAGTGGCTAAATATTCAATTGAAGTAATACGCGGCCAGTTCATAAAAAAAGCCACCCGAAGGTGACTTTTAATTTTCAAAAAGATCTTGTCACTTTGTTTTTATAAAAGTGACCCAGTTTGCTCCTTTACCTCCAGGAACTCTCTCAATCAGATTGAGCTCACCAGTAGATTGATTGATTGAATAAAGCGAAACCTTATCTGACTTTTGACCAGAGGCAACTAAAAATTGTCCGCTTGGATCAATATTGAATCCTCTAGGCATTTCTTCTGTAGGGATAGTAAATAGATACTTTACTTTACCCGTTTGTGGATCTACTTCAAAGCCGCTTAATGTGCTCTTAGTTCTCTCTGATGTATAGAGAAATTTACCATTCGGTGTCAGTTTAATTTCGGCACTGAAGATCATATTGGAGTCATCAAAAGCGGTGGCTTCTGGCGACCCAGTTGGAGGTCTTGGTCTTCCGGGGACTAGCTTGGAGTCACTTGGAAGGCTAGAAATAGCCTGTAGTTGAGTTAAGTCTCCTGACTTGAGATCTCTTGAGAAGACAATCACTTCACCAGTCATCTCCGTAATGACGTAGGCAAATTTATTATCGGCTGAGATAACAATATGTCTTGGACCTTGTTGCTTTTGAAGGGCTACCGAGCCAGCTGTTTCAGAGAGGGGCTTGGGTTGAGATGCATTAAAGGTGTGGATTTTGATTTCATCTGTACCTAGTTGGGGCACATAAACAAACTTATTAGACTGATCAAAGACGATTGAGTGAGGATTCTTACCGCCACTTGGAAATGCCTCTACTGGGACTGGGTTGACATAGCCATTGGGCTGAATTTGGTTAACGCTATTGTTGTGGCCACCAAAAGAGGTTGCTAATAACCACTTTCCAGTTTTATCGATAGAAACGTTAACCATGCTGTCAGCCAATGGGATTGCGCCTGTCCATTTCAATTGACCAGTAGCTTGATCAATTTGATAGATGTATAAGGAGAAGGGCTTAGAACGTACAGAAGCGTATAAATTTTTTCCATCTGGTGATGTAGCCATTGGCATCACAAATTTTCCAGCAGGAAAACGACCAACTAAATTTAGATGTGGGTTTGGCCCCGTTATGAGTTCATAGGCTGATATATCAGCATCATCGATATTGGAGATATACGCATAAGTTCCGCAATATGCGCTGGTAGCCATCGCCAGACCGGCCGTTGCAAGTGCCAGATTTCTAAAAATTACATTTTTATTCATGCTGTCTCCCTTTACGATTTTTACTAATTAAGAATGGATGCTTAACTGTATATTTATATTCGTATCTTACCTGTTCCGGGAGGTTATTTGGGGTTTGTTTTTCCATAATCCTTTAGATCTAGGTTCAATTACTAGTGGCCCACAAGAAAAGCAAACCCTCATCAAAAATAGTGGGGGTTTTGTCTTTTTAGGCATTCTTTTGACTGAAGCAACCAACTCTTAGATTGCTTTGCGAGATCAACTTTCGCTCTTAACGGATGCTTTAGGATCTATATAAACGGTGTCATAGCCCATATCTTTCGCATGAATCTCATTCTTGCAAAAATCGCACATTACCAAAGGCGTGAAGTCATGACCACATTTGGTATGAGTCAAAATGATTGGGGGACCATCTTTTGCTAGCCACTTATCTCCCCAAGCGAGCATAGACATAAAACTTGAAAATATTGCTCGCCCCTTTGTTGTTAGTCGATATTCAAATCGATCCGGGTTGTTTTGATATTGAACCTTTTGGAACATGCCCTCTTCTAAAAAGTGATTTAATCTATTTGTAAGGGTGTTTGGAGAAATGCCTAATTTGTTTTGAATCTGATCAAATCTTCTTACTTTGAAAAAGGCCTCCCTAAGAACCATAAAACCCCATTGGTCGCCAATTGTCCTTAGGGCTCTAGCTACAGAGCTCGGTCTTCTTTTTTCAAGTAATAAAGGATCGGCAGATTTACGAAGCTTTGGTCCTGGGTAGGCGGGTTCATAACCAAAGCCAGGCCCATTTCTGTAAGTTACTTCTGATGCTGTAATTTCTTGCCTGCAGTGAGGGCATCCCACAAATGGATGAGATTCATGATTACAGATTTTATGTCTTAACTTTAAGGGGTGCTTTGGGGATGCCTCAATCCATTTATCTCCAAACGACATCAGTGCAATCATGACCTTATAGAGATCAATTCCTTGTTCGGTAAGCTTATATTCAAGCCGTTTTTTTGCCGGATCCGATGAGGATTTTTTAAGAATATTTTCGGCAACCAAAGTATTTAATCTAGCCGAGAGTGTGCCGCGTGGAATATTTAAGATTTCTTGAAAATCTTGAAAGCGACGAATGCCAAAATAGCACTCTCGCAAAATCATAAATGTCCAACCATCACCTATGATGTTTACTGTTCTTCTAACGGAGCAGTTCTCTGCCATTAGGGGTTCAATATTTTCAGCTATTGAATTCACAATATTGTTGATACTTCTGATTTCTCTAAAAATAAGCCCCCAAGATGAGGAGGCTTATAAATGATTTTACAGCGTAATTATTTTTTAACTAAGTAGCATGAGCTTTCGCTGAGTGGGCGATAGGCTTGCGCAGCTGGAATAGTCTCTTTAAGGGTGAGGTAATCCCATGCGTACTTAGATTCAGCGGGTGTCTTCACTTGATATACATACATATCATGGACCATGCGGCCATCCTCACGGATTCGACCATTGGTAGCAAAGAAGTCATTGATTGGCGTTGATTTTAGTTTGGCCATTACTGCTCCAGTCTCATCTGTACCGGCTGCCTGAACTGCTTTTAGATACTGCATGGTTGAGGAGTAGTCGCCGGCATCACCCATATGAGGCATGCGCTTCATGCGCTCATAAAAACGTTTTGCCCAGGCGCGTGATTCAGGAGTTCTATCCCAATAGAAGCCAGAAGTCATGACCATTCCTTGAGCTTCTTTTAGACCTAGAGCATGTACGTCTGTATCCCAAACGAGTAAGCCAGCAACAGTTTGTCCGCCTTTAGTGATTCCAAATTCGCGCGCAGACTTCACGGCGTTAATAAATCCTTGCCCAGAACCAGCCAAGGCAACGACTTTGGCCTTAGAGGCTTGTGCTTTTAATAAGAAGGAAGAGTGATCGGCTGTATCCATTGGATATCTTGTTGATCCAACAACTGTTCCACCATAAGCCTTAATGTTTGCTGTTGCATCTGCCTCAAGCGCATGACCAAACGCATAATCTGCTGTTAAAAAATACCAAGTATCAAGTTTTCTTTGATTAATGAGGTATTTGGTTGTGCCAGTTGCTAATGCATATGTGTCATATGCGTAGTGAATACTGACTGGTGTGCAGCCTTCATTAGTGAGCTTAGAGCTTCCAGAACCGTTAATGATGGCAATCTTATTTTTATCTTTTGCAACGTTCGTGACTGATAAAGCGACACCAGAGTTAATAAGTCCGGCAATCATATCGACACCTGAGTCATACCACTCACGTGCCTTAGCTGCTCCAATATCTGGCTTGTTTTGGTGGTCGGCAGAAATAACCTCGATTTGCTTGCCAAGTACCTTGCCACCAAAATCTTCTACTGCCATCTTCACTGCCGTTACTGAGCCTTCGCCAGACTCATGCGAAAACTGGCCAGACATATCTTGCAGAACGCCAATACGAAGAACGTCGCCAGTAATTTGTGCTGATGCAGGCGGTGCTATTAAAGCTGATGACATTGCGATGATACTGATTGAGGCTAGCAATTTTTTCTTAAACATGTGAAAACTCCTTGTCCCGGGTAATTAGTTATTAGTGGTGCAACTGATTGTGTGTAACCAAGTAAATACTAGTAACTTAAGTTCATTAAGACAAGTATCTATTTTTAAATTATTTTTAAGAAATTTTAAATAAACCTAATTAAAACAATTACTTAAGATATTTTATAGGTGTTTACACCTAAATTTTTATAGAAGATTCCAAATTATTTTGTTCATATGATCTAATAACAATAGTAACTAATGGCTATTTTGGGCTATTAGAGCAAAGAACCTGCAGAACTCATTTAAGGCGTGGAGATTGGGCATGATCAAGACTGATGTGATTAAACCGCTCGGGCAATTATTAGAAGAAAGAGCCGCTCAATATGGAGCAAAAGTCGCTTATTGGGATAGCTATAAAGAGGCTACTTATGCAGAGTTAAATCGCCAAAGTAGAAATATTGCCAAACAGTTACGTGAAAAGGGCTTACTGCCCTCCGATAAAGTGGCTATCTACCTTCCTAATTCAGTAAATTGGGTTTTGGCATGCTTTGGAGCAGTTCGTGCGGGTTTAGTAGCCGTTCCTATTTCTAATGATGCGGCTCCCGGTGAGGTGAGTTACAGGATTACTGATTCTGGAGCCAAGGTGATCATTACTTCCAAAGATCGCTTGGGGGTACTCGAAGGGCTAAAGGGCGAAATTGATCCAAGCCTAAAAATTATTATTGTTGATGAAGAGCAAATTGCAGGTTGCGGGAACTTCTCAACCTATTGTGCCGACTCAAAAGGCTCATTTGATGAGAATGGCTTAACTAGTATTGATGATGTTGCTTTCATCGTTTACACATCAGGAACTACAGGTAAAGCAAAAGGAGTTCTATTAACTATCCGCTCAATGTTATGGGTCGTAGCAGCTTGCTGGATCCCGGTTGCAGAATTGAATGAAGATGACGTTGTACTTTCACCATTGCCGTTATTCCACTCATATGCGCTCAATTTCTCAGTGCTGTCTATTGTTGCGGCTGGTGCTAGTGAATTTATTGTTGAAAAATATTCGTCTAGCCAAGTTTTAAGCTTGTTGCAAACAGGAAAATTTACAGTTCTTCCTGGGGTTCCAACAATGTTTCACTACATCCTAGAGTCTGCTAAAGCAGATTCTGCAGTGAAATTAAATGGTATGCGTTTGTGTATTTCAGCGGGCGCAATATTGCCAGCAGATTTAAATCGAGGGTTTGAGGAATTTTTTGGTATCAAATTGTTAGATGGTTATGGAATTACTGAAACCTCAACAATGGTGACAATGAACTCTCCTATTTGGGGAAGAACACTGGGTTCATGTGGTCTTCCAGTAGTTGGAGTGGCGGTTCGAATTGTTGATCCTGCTTCGGGTGCTGATTTAGGTCCCGGGCAGGAGGGTGAGCTGATTGTTCGCGGCCCTAATGTGATGGTGGGTTATCACAATAAGCCAGTCGAGACAGCGGCGGCACTCAAAAATGGTTGGTATCACACAGGTGATTTGGCAAAAGCTGATGCTAATGGGTACCTAACAATTACCGGTCGCCTTAAGGAGCTCATTATTAGAGGCGGTCAGAACATTGCTCCGGGTGAGGTTGAAGAGGCAGTACTTCGTCACCCGGCAGTATTAGATTGCGCCGCAGTTGGAATCGAACATAAACATCTTGGGGAAATTCCAGTTGTCTTCATTGTATTAAGAGAAGGTCAGAGTGTGGAGTCAGAAGTGCTCATTGAATTTACAAAGGACCACCTTTCCTCATACAAGGTTCCTGCAGAGGTGCACGTAGTAAAAGAAATCCCAAGAACGGGTTCAGGAAAAGTAATGCGCTTTAAATTAAAAGAAGCAATTTAATAGATTAAGCAAGGGGCAAATATGCAATTTGACTTTCACTCAACACGCTCGATCCTTGTCGAAAGAGGTGGTGCAACCAATCTTGCAAAAAGAATTTTGGAGCGAGGTGGAAAATCTACCTTGATCGTTACAGATCCTGGCGTTTTATCTGCAGGGTTATTAGATAAAGCATTACCTCAATTTAAAGAGCTAGGTCTTCCGGTTAAGGTATTTTCCGATGTTCAGGCGGATCCTCCTGTAGCGGTAATCGATGCCGCGGTTCATGCTGCTCAATCTGCAAACGCTGATTACATCGTAGGTTTTGGCGGTGGCAGCTCAATGGATGTTGCAAAATTAGTTGCACTGTTGGCATCCGGTAAAGAAAAGCTGGTTGATGTTTATGGTGTGGGGATGGCAAAAGGCCCACGATTGCCTTTAATCCTAGTTCCGACTACGGCAGGTACTGGCTCTGAGGTCACGACAATTTCAATTGTGACAGTGAGCGAAAGTGAGAAGAAGGGTGTGGTCTCCCCACAATTACTTCCTGATGTGGCGTTACTAGATGCGGAGCTAACCCTTGGACTTCCTGCTCATGTGACCGCAGCAACGGGGATTGATGCGATGGTTCATGCAATTGAGGCTTTTACGACTAAGCGATTGAAAAATCCTGTTTCCGATTGTTTAGCTAAAGAAGCACTACGACTTTTAGCTGGCAATCTGCACAAGGCTGTTAAGAGCGGTAGCGATATTAATGCGCGTGAAAATATGTTGCTAGGCGCTTGCCTTGCTGGAATGGCATTTACTAATGCACCTGTTGCAGGCGTGCACGCCTTAGCATATCCAATTGGGGCAAGATTCCATGTTCCGCACGGACTGTCTAACTCTCTCATGTTGGGGCCAGTGATGCGGTTTAATTTAGAGGCTGCACACCATATGTATGCAGAATTGGGTCAAATTATTAAGCCTGGCTTGCAGGGCTCAAGCATTGAACAAGCAAGTCAGTTAGCAAACTACCTTGGCGGTCTTGCTGGAGAACTAGGTTTGCCACAGCGCTTAGTTGAAGTTGGCATCACCGCTGATGATGTTGATCAGTTGGCTGCTGATGCCATGCTTCAAACCCGGTTGTTACAAAATAGTCCCCGCGAAATTACTTTAAATGATGCTGCAATTCTTTATAGAGAGGCTTTATGAGCGATAAGAAACCTTCCCCACCAGTACGTGCAGATTTTGTAGCGTTTGAAGAAATTCATTCTAGATGGATGGATAACGATGCGTATGGCCATATTAATAACGTTGTCTACTACTCTTTTTTTGATACTGCAGTCAATCGCTACTTAATTGAAAGAAACGTATTAGACGTTGTTAAAAGCGAGACGATTGGTTTAGTGATTGAAACCCAGTGTAAGTATTTTTCACCGATCGCTTATCCCGACATGATTCATGTTGGCTTAAAGGTTGCTCATCTCGGAAATAGTAGCGTCAAATATGAAGTGGCGATTTTCAAAAATGACGATGATATAGCTTCAGCAATGGGTCACTTTGTCCACGTTTATGTTGATCGTAAGACGAATAAGCCAACGCCAATTCCTCAAAAAGTTCGCGACGTATTACAACAGCTTGTAAAAGCTAACTAATTAGAAATTCCAAAATCGGAGAGCTCAGATGGATATGGTAGGCGAAGTGCGTTTAGAGGCACCACGAAGTGTTGTTTGGGATGCCCTAAATGATCCTGAAATTTTAAAAAAGAGCATACCTGGCTGCGAAGAGTTGCATAAACTATCTGATACTTCTTATACCGCTGTTGTAGTCTCTAAGGTTGGCCCAATTAAGGCGCGCTTCTTGGGGAAGGTAACTCTCTCTGAGATTAATGCCCCTTCAAGCTATATATTGATTGGTGAGGGTCAAGGTGGAATGGCAGGGTTTGCCAAAGCAGAGATACGGGTAGAGCTTGAGGAGTTGGATCAGTCGTTAACCCTTTTGCGTTATACCGTTAAGGCCAATGTAGGTGGCAAGTTAGCCCAATTGGGTTCGCGCTTAATTGATGCAACTGCACGTAAAAATGCAGATGATTTCTTTGATAGTTTTGGCAACGCTGTGGGCGGAATAGATTCAAAGCCTGCTGCAAGTATAGATTTTTCACAATATCAGCAAGAGTCCTTGGGCGCTTCTCAAGTCCAGTCGGTAAAAAAAGCCAACACTTCTAATGGTAGCGGCGAAACTAAGTTAGGGTATGGGATTGGTAATACAGCATTTATGTTTGGATCTAATGATCCGGATGTGATGGATGTATGGGTGGATGACAAGATCAAAATTTGGATCTCGGATCATATTGCTGTTGTTACTTTCAACAGACCTAAAACTAAAAATGCAATGACATTAGGAATGTGGAAAGCAATTCCTGGGATCCTGGGTGCTTTGGAGAGAGATCCAAATGTACGATCAGTCATTTTGACGGGTGCTGGGGAGGACTTTAGTGCTGGCGCAGATATCTCTGAGTTTGGCAAAGTTCGAGCGACTGATAAGCAGGTTTGGGATTATGAAGTGGCGGTTGACGCATGTTGTGATGCGATTGCAAACATCAATAAACCCACTATTGCAGTCATTCGTGGCTTTTGTTTGGGCGGCGGCGCTCACTTAGCCATGTCATGCGACTTCCGCTATGCATCTTCTAGCGCGAAATTCGGTATACCAGCAGCACGCTTATCCATTATTTATGGAGTAAAGGGTACACAAAAGCTTCTCAATTTAGTGGGATTGGTACAGGCTAAGAAAATTTTATTTGGATCACAACGCTTTGCTGCCCCCGAAGCATTAAAGCTTGGTTTTATTGATCATATGTCTGGAAGTATTGCTCCTGTTGTAAAGCCTAGTTTCTTTGAAAAATTACTTGGTAAGAAGAATCAAGGTGAGGAGAAGTTATCTGATGACCCAATGGTTTCAGCACGAGGTTTTGCAAAACTGCTAGCGTCTAATGCGCCGCTAAGTATTTCTGGGGCCAAGTACATACTGAATGGTGTAGCTATGGGTCGGGGCGCTCTTGATAGTGATTTGGCTGAGGAGTTAATCGCAGCCGCTGGCAAGAGTAATGATTATCACGAAGGTCGTAAAGCCTTTGCTGAAAAAAGAGAGCCACAGTTTCAAGGTAATTAATGAAGCCCGTACCGTTCAACTATCTTTGCGCCTACTCTCTAGAGGAGGCGCTTACTCACTTGCGCAACTCTGATGACGCCAAATTGATAGCTGGCGGCCAAAGTTTAATGCCGATGCTGAACTTTCGTGTTGTTCAGCCGTCATTATTAGTTGATATTGGAAAATTGGTAGAACTCGACTTTATCAAAGAAGATGCGGGTGATATTGTCATTGGGGCATTAACACGTCACAACACAGTAGCACAGTCTGATTTGGTAATAGATCATTTACCCATCATGCATGAAGCACTAAAGCATGTCGCTCACTTAGCAGTTCGAAATCGCGGTACTATTGGTGGCAGCTTGTCTCATGCCGATCCTGCAGCAGAATATCCTATGTTGAGCCTTTTACTTGAGGCCATCATCATTTGTGAGTCGGTCGATGGCAAGCGGGAGATTTCAGCAAATGAATTTTTTATCGGCTCACTCTCTACAGTTATCGCAGACGATGAAATTCTCACTCAAATCCGTTTTCCAAAGATAAATGCTAATACTGGTTGGGCTTTCGAAGAGTTCGCCCAACGCGACGGCGACTTTGCATTGGCAGCTGTAGGCATATTGGTAGATAAAGATTCTGAAGGCTGCATTACTAATCTGCGAGTTGGGATGATGGGTGTAGGTGAAACTGCTCTTAGACTTACGTCTATAGAAGAAGATCTCAATGGGCAAACGTATTCAGACCAATTGCTTGACAAAGCCGTTGCTAACTTGAGTTCTTTACTCTTGCCTAATACCGATTTGCATGCTTCTGAAGAATATCGTCTGCATCTTGCGGGTCAACTGTTCAAGCGAACCTTCAAAAATGCCTGGAATATGGCCTCTACAAAGAAATAATATGAGCGATATTGAAAAAGTCTCCTTATGGGCAATAGTTAATGGCAAGGTTCATGAGGATTTGATCGATCCTAGATTATTGTTATCAGACTATCTGCGCAATCATTTGGGATTAACCGGCACCCATGTTGGATGTGAGCATGGGGTATGCGGAGCTTGCACAATTTTAGTGGATGGCGCAAGCACCAGATCATGCTTGATGTTGGCAATTCAGGCTAATGGTTTAGAGATCAACACGGTCGAAAGTTTAGGGTCCCCGGAGCATCTGAATCCTTTGCAAAAAGCGTTTAATGAGCATCATGGGTTGCAGTGTGGATTTTGTACTCCTGGAATGCTCATGACTGCAACCGAGATGCTTCAAAAATACCCCTTAAAAACAGACGAAGAAATTCGGGGGCTCCTATCTGGAAATCTTTGTCGATGCACTGGTTATCAAGGCATTGTTGACGCAGTTAGAGAGTGCGCTCGAATGCGTGATTCTGGTGCTATCACTATCAAAGATATATCCCCAAGAGCGGAGGATTCATTATGAAAATGCACGCTTTATCAGGTGGTCGTTTAAGAATGCGTAAAAGCGTATACATGCCTGCTGCTGAAAAAACTGAGACGATTGAGTTGCCCGTAACTTGCTATCTCATTCGACACGAACAAGGCAATATCTTATTTGACACAGGCTGCCACCCATCTGTAGCAGAGAGTGCTGAAGACCGATGGGGTTCTATGGCAAAAGTGATGGTTCCAATTAATGCCCCACAAGACAATTTAATTAATCAACTAGATTTGGTTGGCCTAAAGCCAGACGATATTGATGTTGTGATTAATTCACATTTTCATTCTGATCATTGTGGCTGCAATGAATTTTTTAAACGTGCCACTATTTTCTGCCACCTATTTGAATTAGAAGCAGCACAAGCAGAAGATGGATTGCAAAAAGGTTATATCCCTAAAGATTGGAAGCATGAAAACGAGATCAAAACTATCACTGGTCAATATGATCTTTTGGGGAATGACAAGGTGGTATTACTACCTTTGCCTGGCCATACGCCGGGGATGATAGGCGCAATGGTCAATTTAGATAGAGATGGCTCCTTTTTATTAGCTTCAGATGCGGTGCCTATGAAAGCGAATTTAGACTTAGAGCTCAATCCAAAAAATACCTGGAACCCTGATATATCGATTGCATCTATGGGTGAGGTTAGGCGTATTCAGGCGCAAGGTTCCCAAATCTTATTTGGTCATGATGATGAGCAATGGCAATCCATGCGTAAGGGACCTGCTTTCTATGAGTAAGGCTTCTTCATCATTAGTTCATCAGCGAGGATATGAGCCAGTCAAAAGTGGGGCTGGTGAGCGCCTAGTTGGGCAGCCTGTTCGAAGAACTGAAGATGCCCGTTTACTTTGTGGGATGGGTAGGTATGTAGACGACATTCAGTTAGCTGATGTTTTGCATATGAGTGTTTATAGAAGTGATAAGCCATATGCAAAAGTAATATCAATTAATGCTGAGAAGGCTAAAGCTCTCCCGGGTGTATTTGGTGTTTATACCTGGCACGACATAGCTGATCAAGTGAAGCCGGCAGTTGCCACTTCGCGAATGGCTGATTATCAATCTACTGCAATTTATCCACTCGCAAATGGAGTGATCCGTTATGTGGGTGAGCCCATTGCAGTCGTATTAGCTTCAAGTCGCTACATTGCAGAAGATGCATTAAATTTATTAGAGATATCTTTAGATCCTTTAGATATTGAGTTTGATCCCGTCAAAGCTAGCCAACCCAATGCACCGTTATTGCACGAAAATTTAACAAGTAATATATTGGTTAAAAGATCCTTTGCTAAAGGAGAGATAAACCAGGCATTTGAAAACCCACATGCATTAATTGAGGCGCAATTTCGTTTTCATCGTAAAACCTCTGTAGCAATGGAAAATCGGGTTTACCTCGCTGATTACGAGAAAAGCAGAAATGCAATTAAGTTGTATACGTCCAGTCAAGTGCCTGGCATTATCAGAGATGCCTTAGCCGAATTATTGGATATGCCAGGCAGTCAATTAAGCGTGGTCTCCCCTGATGTGGGCGGTGGTTTTGGGGGAAAAACTTCTCTCTATCCAGAGGAGATGATTGTTTGTGCTTTGGCAAAAAAAGTTCAGCGATCTATTAAATGGACGGGCGACCGTCTAGAGGATTTAATTTCTACTAGTCAAGCATTTGATGAGCGCATTCATGCTCGTTTGGCTGTAGATGCAGAAGGAAATATCTTAGGCTTAACTGCTGAAGTCATTAGTGACATTGGCGCCTATTCGATATATCCATGGACAGCAGGCATTGAGCCAGTACAAGTGATTAGTTTTATGCCGGGCCCTTATCGCGTCCCTGCATATCACGGAAGTGTGATTGCGGTATCTACCCCTAAGGCGCCTACTGGACCTTATCGAGGTGTGGGTAGGCCTACCTCAACTTTTGTGATGGAACGCTTAATGAATATGGCGGCAAAAAAGTTGGGCATGGATCCAATCAAATTGCGTCTGAAAAATATGGTGCGTCCTGAGGAGTTTCCTTACAAAACTCCTAGCGGTATCGTTTGGGATCGTTCTGCTTTTACAGAAGGCTTATCAGCTGCAAGCGAAGCTTTTTCTTATGATGAAAGACGCCAACACCAGGAAAAAGCTCGCGCTGAAGGTAAGTGGGTAGGTATTGGGATAGCCTCATATGCCGAACTATCAGGAATTGGCTCAAAAATTTCAGCATCACCTGGGATGCCAATTAATACTGGTACCGATACCTGCGTTATATCGCTTGATTCGACAGGTGCTATTACTGCGGCATTTGGTTGTGCGGCGCATGGCCAAGGACACGAAACTACTTTGGCTCAAGTGGTTGCAGATGAGCTGGGTGCAAAGATCGAAGATATTCGTGTCATTACCGGAGACAGCACTGCAGTTCCTCACGGAACTGGTAGCTATGCCAGTAGAACAGCTGTGTTAAGTAGCGGCGCTGGAATTTTGGCAGCTCAAGAATTAAAGAGTCGTATGGCTTCTATGGCCGCATACCTATTTAATACTTCGATTGATGATTTGCGTTTTATGAACAGCGCTATTGAACAATTGAGTGCGTCTAAAAGGATTGAGTTTTCTAAACTCGCCAAAACTGTCTATTCAGAAATGGGCAGAATTCCTGCAGAGCATCGATTGGAGTTAACAGTTACCAAAACATACGACCCAATTTTTGGAACAACCAGTAGTGCCACTCATATGGTTGAAGTGGAGATTGATCCAATTACATATAAAGTGGACATTAAGCGATATGTGATTGCAGAAGATTGCGGCCAGATGATTAACCCACTAATTGTGGATGGTCAAATACGTGGAGCAGTTGCACAGGGAATTGGAGCTGCGCTACTTGAAGAGGTTGTATACGATGAAGTCGGTCAAGTGCTTACAGCTAGTTTAGTAGATTATGCAATTCCTACTGCGCTCGACATACCTGATATCAAAATAGTTCATATGGATGTAAAAGCTCCCAATACGCTTGGAGGCTTTAGAGGCGTAGGCGAGGGTGGCACTATCGGTGCACCGGCGGCAATTGCAAATGCAGTTGCCGATGCGTTATCGAGTTTTGGATGTGAGGTAAATGAACTTCCTGCGACTCCAGAGCGGATATTCCAAATGATTAACAAGAATTAACAATAAATCTTCGATAGGACAACAGGGAAAATTATGAAGACAGATCTAACCGGCAGAGTTGCTCTTGTGACAGGTGGTGCACGTGATGTGGGACGCGAAATTTCGATTGCCTTAGCTGCTGATGGTGCTGCGGTAGTTGTTAATTACAACGGATCTAAGGAGCGCGCCGAAGCTGTCGTAAAAGAAATTAAAGATCGTGGTGGCAAAGCGATGGCAATTGGTTGTGATATTTCAAATATGGATGCCGTCAAGGCAATGGTTGCTAAAACGGTTGATGAGTTCGGTGGATTAAATATCCTGGTAAATAACGCCGGTTTGGTTTTTAGAAAACGTTTTATTGATTCCACCCCAGAGGAATGGCGCCAGCAAACCGATGTGTGCTTTTATGGAACTTTAAATTGCTGTCATGCTGCTTTGCCTTACTTAGAGAAGGGTAATGGAAGAATTATTTCAATCGTCGGAGATTCTTCTCGTGTAGGTGAGTCTGGTTTGGCGTTAGCTTCTGCAACCCGTGCAGGCAATGTAGCCTTAATGAAGTCCTTAGCTCGTGAGACTCGGTCTGGTATGACGGCCAATGCAATTGCATTAGGTCTAATTGAAACAGCCCACGATCCAGCATTTATTGAAGCAAATCGAGAGAAGCTAACAAAGTTCTACCCACTAAGAAGACTTGGAACCCCTGCAGACGTAGCTCCCATGGTTGTCCTTTTAGCATCTGATGCTGGTAGCTGGATTACTGGCCAGATCATCAGTATCAGCGGCGGATTTAGCATGACTTAATCCCGCTCGGGAAATTTGCAAGATTATCAATAAAGCGAAAAAAACATGAGTAACTTGACTTTGAAATTTGAAAAAGCCTACATCAACGGTAAATGGGTTGATGCGGATAGCAAGGCGACAATCAGTGTTGCCAATCCAGCTACTGGCGAGATTCTAGGTACTGTACCCAAGATGGGGGTTGCTGAAACTCGTAGGGCAATTGAGGATGCAAATAAGGCCTTACCAGCCTGGCGTGCAAAAACAGCAAAGGAGCGCGCCAAAGTACTGCGCAATTGGTTTGATCTGATTATGAAGAATCAAGAAGATTTGGCACAATTGATGACTGCAGAGCAGGGAAAGCCGCTAGTAGAAAGTCGGGGTGAGATTGCCTATGCTGCCTCATTCATCGAATGGTTTGGTGAGGAGGCTAAACGAGTCTACGGGGAAACCATTCCGCCACATGGCTCTGATAAGCGTCTAGTTGTAATTAAGCAGCCAATAGGAGTGTGCGCAGCAATCACCCCTTGGAATTTCCCGGCGGCAATGATTACACGTAAGGTTGGACCTGCATTAGCGGCTGGATGCACTATCGTGCTGAAGCCTGCAAGTCAAACCCCATTTAGCGCCTTAGCGCTTTGTCACTTAGCTGAAGAGGCGGGTGTACCTGCGGGGGTATTTTCTTGCGTCACTGGATCTGCTAACGAAATTGGCGGTGAACTATCTTCTAATCCGATCGTTAAAAAGCTAAGCTTTACCGGCTCAACTGAGATTGGAAAGTTGCTCATGGCTCAATGTGCAACTACCGTTAAAAAGACATCAATGGAGCTTGGAGGTAATGCCCCATTTATCGTTTTTGATGATGCAGATTTAGATGAAGCAGTTAAAGGTGCCATCATTTCAAAATATCGAAATGCTGGTCAAACTTGTGTTTGCGCAAATAGAATTATGGTGCAAGACACTGTCTACGATGATTTTGTAGAGAAACTAGCTAAAGCCGTAAGCGCACTTAAGGTGGGTAACGGCGCTGAAGATGGAACAATCATTGGGCCATTAATTGATGACAAAGCTTTGGCTAAAGTAGAGGAGCACGTAAATGATGCAATTAGTAAGGGAGGCAAGCTTGTTATTGGAGGCAAACGCCACTCTCTAGGCAAATCTTTTTATGAGCCCACCGTAGTCTCAGGCGCAACTAAAGGCATGCTGGCCTTTAAAGAAGAAACTTTTGGCCCGCTAGCCCCAGTATTTAAGTTCTCAAGCGAAGCAGAAGCCATTGAAATGGCAAACGATACAGAGTTTGGTCTGGCTGCATATTTCTATGGCCAAAACATTAGCCGTATTTGGCGCGTTGCAGAGGCACTTGAGTATGGAATGGTTGGTATAAATGAAGGCCTAATTTCTACAGAGGTTGCACCCTTTGGAGGTGTAAAGGAGAGTGGGCTTGGTCGTGAAGGCTCTAAGCACGGTATAGAAGATTACTTAGAAATTAAGTATCTATGTATGGGTGGAATTAAGTCAGCTTAATATGCCTTTTTATGAGATTGACGGCATTAAGCCTGTCGTACACCCTAGCTCATTTGTACATCCAGAAGCAGTGGTCATTGGAGATGTACTAATTGGACCCAACTGCTACATTGCACCTTTTGCAGCGCTCCGAGGAGACTTTGGTCGAATTGTTCTTCAATCGGGAGTAAACATACAGGATTCATGCGTTCTTCATGGGTTTCCTGATACAGATACTTTGGTGGAAGAAGACGGACATATTGGTCATGCAGCAGTTTTGCACGGCTGTATTATTCGCAAAAATGTACTCATCGGAATGAATGCAGTCATTATGGATAATGCAGAAATTGGGGCGTCATCCATTGTGGCGGCATGTACTTTTGTAAAGGCCGGAATGATTGTGCCCTCGAAAGTCTTAGTAGGTGGCATCCCAGCAAAGGTAATGCGTGAATTAAGCGATTCGGAAATGGCGTGGAAGATGGAGGGTACAGATATGTATAAGTCTCTAGCGGTTAGAAGTTTAAATACTTTGAAGCTATGTATACCCTTGCAGGAAATTGAGCCCAATCGTAAAAAATTTGATTTACCACGTAATAAATCTCTAGATAAATTTAAAAACGATAAATAAACTAATTTTTTGGTTTCCTGACTTTATGCCACCCTGCGGGGTGGCTTTTTTTTAGGGCTGCTTTAACATTGCTGCAATCCCTGCTCTTGCAGTATTGCCGTCTTCGCCATTCTTAACGCCAGACACTCCAACAGCCCCAATCGTATGGCCATTCATTACGATATTGACACCACCTTCTAGCATCATGCTTATGTGGGGTGCGGATAGGAGAGCATGTCGTCCTCTATTAATCAGATCCTCATAGACTTGAGTATCTCGCTTGCCCATAGCAGCGGTTCGTGCTTTTTCTTGAGCGAAATAAGAAGATGTGGGTTGACAGCCATCACGGCGAATCAGCCCAAGAAGATGGCCTCCATCATCGCAAACCGCTATGGCAACAAGATGACCTTTTTCAATAGCGTACTGATTAGCTGCATCCAAAATCTTTTGGACATGTTCTTGAGTTAAATAAGGTTTAGTAGGCAGCACAATGAATTTAGGTTACAGGGGCTGGATTAAATAAAGAAATCGCATTGTGTAATTTCCATTGCTCGGCAAATGTTTTCTGACGACCGCTGGCAACCTCTAGCATCATATGAAACATTTCCCAGCCGATGTCTTCAATGGTTGCAGTACCATCTGCGATCTTACCCGCGTTGATATCCATTAAATCATTCCAACGCTTGGCTAAGGCGGTACGTGTAGCTACCTTAATGACAGGAACTGCAGCCAATCCATAAGGCGTGCCGCGACCAGTAGTAAATACATGTAAGTTCATGCCTGCTGCTAACTGTAAAGTACCGCAAATGAAATCACTTGCTGGTGTAGCGGCAAAAATTAACCCTTTTTGTCTGACCTTATTGCCGGGAGCTAAAACGCCTGAAATTGGCGAGGTGCCAGATTTAATAATAGAGCCCATGGCTTTTTCAACAATATTGGATAGGCCACCTTTTTTATTGCCTGGTGTTGTATTGGCACTTCTATCTACTTTGCCTCTTTTTAAATAAGCGTCATACCAAGCCATCTCATTAATCATGGCTTGAGCAACTTCTGGTGTTGTTGCGCGTGAGGTAAGCTGATCAATGCCATCACGTACTTCAGTTACTTCAGAGAACATCACAGTTGCGCCAGCGCGCACTAAGAGATCTGTGCAAAACCCAACTGCAGGATTGGCTGTTACCCCTGAGAAGGCATCGCTACCGCCACATTGGACTCCCACAACTAATTCGCTGGCAGGCACAGTCTCACGTTTGCGAGCATTCAGTCTTTCAAGATGCGATTGTGCAGTTTTCATGATGGAATCAATCATGGACATGAAGCCAACATGGACTTCATCCTGTAAGCAAACTACGTCTAATTCTTCAGATGTATTGCCACTGTTAATGGGGATGCTGCCAGGCGGAAGTAATCTTTGGGGTTGCAGCTTTTCACATCCCAGACTAACCACCATAACCTCACCACCAAAGTTAGGATTAAGACTAATGTTGCGTAGTGTGCGAATCGGAATATCTGCACCATCAGCATCAATTGCTACTCCGCAACCATAGGTATGTTCTATACCAATGACGTCATCCACATTAGGATACTTAGGTAGTAGCTCATTTTTAATTTTTTGTACTGCATAGTCAACGACGCCTGAGACACATTGAACAGTTGTGGTGATGGCTAATATATTTCTTGTGCCCACTGAGCCATCGGCATTTCGATAGCCCTCAAATGTGTAGCCTTCTAGCGGAGACATTGGTAATGGCTTTACTGTTGCGATTGGAAGATTGTCTAGCTCGCGAGCATCTGGCATTCTCAGAATCTGTTCGCTTACCCAACTTCCAGCTGCAATATCTTGAGCTGCATACCCAATCGGTATGCCATATCGAATCACGGGAGCATTTAAAGGGAGGTCAATCAAAGCAACTTTGTGCCCTTGCGGAACATGTTCGAGCAAAGTTAGTCCCGAAGAGAGTTTGGTCCCAGCGGGCAAGCCACCATCGTTCGCAACAATAGCTACGTTATCGCGATGATTCATGCTGATTGTGAGGGGTATCATCACTAGATCCTATTGGTTGGCATGAAATACATTTTGTGAGATTATGGCTGCAATGATAGCGCTATCAAAATTAGCTTGCAAGTACCTACATGAGTGAAAACGAGATTAAACGCAGTCGCCGCAGTAGTGGAGCAATTACGCTTCATGACGTTGCTCGCCTGGCGGGCGTTTCTCCAATTACAGCTTCCAGAGCTATTAATAAGCCAGAACAGGTGTCACCTGAATTATTAAAGCGGGTCGAAGAGGCAGTGGCTCGAACGGGTTATGTCCCCAATAGAATGGCTGGAGGCTTGGCATCTTCTAGGAGCAAGCTGATTGCTGCAGTTGTACCTAGTACAGTGATTTCTGTATTCAATGAAACAATCGAGGCTCTTAACAACACTTTATTTGATGCTGGTTATCAATTAATGCTGGGTCAATCTGCATACTCATCAGCCCGCGAAGAATTGCTGCTGGATTCTGTAATAGGACGACGTCCTGATGGAATCTTTTTAACTGGAGTGATGCAGCCTGGAAAAGGACGAACACGTCTGATGGCGTCCGGTATTCCTGTTGTAGAAACCTGGGATTTGACGCTGACCCCTATAGACATGCTAATCGGCTTCTCCCATGCAGATATTGGCTTGGCAGTTGCCAAGTATCTTTTGGGCAAAGGAAAAAAGCAGTTCGCTATTATTCGGGCAGAAGATGAGCGTGCAGATCGAAGAACTGCAGCATTTATTACTGCCGTAGTTGAAACAGGACTACCAAAACCGTATGTTGTGAATGTAGGCGATCAACGCTCTATTCGAAGTGGTCGCGATGCAATGTCCCAGATTCTGAAAAACGCCCCACAAACAGATGCTATTTTTTGTAGCTCGGATTTACTTGCATTAGGTGTATTAACTGAGGCTAGAGCAAAGAAAATTGATGTTCCAAAGAAAATTGCCGTAATGGGATTTGGTGATGTCCCATTTGTTGCCGACATGCTTCCTTCTTTGACTACTGTTCGTATTAACGGTGGAAAAATCGGACAATTAGCTGCGCAATATCTAATGGATAGGGCGGAGGGTAAAGAAGTCTCAAGGCCCATCATAGATGTAGGCTTTTCGATTATTGAGCGCGATACAGCCTAGTTTTAAGTAAAAACCCTGACTTAAATGATTTGACAAGCTATATTGCTATCGCTAATATTTGTTCTTAATTGGTAGCGCTACCATTAGGTATCTTATTACTTATATAAAACGGAAGAAATTTATGTCCAATAAAAAAATTGCCCTCGTAACTGGTGCAGGAAGTGGAATCGGCAAAGCCGTCGCCAATGGCCTTCTAGAGGATGGTTTTACTGTCGTCTTAGCCGGTAGAAGGCTGGAGTTATTGGAGGAAGTGGCAAATCAAGCAAAAGAAAAAGGGCAAGACGCGTTTCCAGTTTCGGTGGATGTGCGAGATGCAAGTAGCGTTGAAAATTTATTTAGCATTATTGAAAAGAAATATGGGCGTCTTGATATAGCTTTTAATAATGCTGGCGTCAATGCACCCGCAGTCACTATTGATGAACTTCCTTTGGAGAAGTGGCAGAACGCAATTGATACTAATGTGACTGGAGTATTTTTATGTGCACGGGCTGAGTTTGCATTGATGAAAAAACAAAACCCCCAAGGCGGAAGAATTATTAATAATGGCTCAATTTCAGCCCATACTCCACGTCTTTACACAACCCCCTATACAGCAAGTAAACATGCAGTTACTGGGATCACAAAAGGGATTGCATTAGACGGAAGAAAGTTCAATATCGTTGCAAGCCAAATTGACATTGGTAATGCCTTAACAGAGTTATCTGCTCGGATGACTAAAGGTGTTCTTCAGGCTAACGGTGAGCTTGCGCCAGAGCCAATGATGGATGTAAAGCATGTAGCAGATGCGGTACGTTATATCGCCGCATTACCACTTTCAGCAAACGTTCTCAATATGACAGTAATGGCAAGCGCAATGCCATTTGTCGGTCGTGGTTAAGGAAAAAATGAAGCCTACAGTCTTGCAACTCAGCCCAATTCTGATTCCATCGGTTAGCCAAAAACTCAATGAGCTTTACCAAGTCCATAAATATTTTGAAATCGATGATAAAGAAGCCTTTTTGCAAAAGCATGCAACAGATGTGCAAGGCGTAGTCAGTGGCGGACATACTGGAATTAGTAAGGCGTTGATGGAGAGGTTACCCAATCTCCAAGTTGTGGCTGTAAATGGTGTAGGTACTGATGCGGTTGATATGGCGTATGCCAAAAGTCGTGGCATTCATGTCACGGCAACTTTTGGTGCATTAACTGAGGATGTTGCTGATTTGGCTATTGGGCTTTTACTCGCGACTTGCCGCGGTATTTGTTCGGGTGATCAATTTGTACGTGAGGGTAATTGGGTAAAGTTTCCATCCCCAACTGCAATTCCCTTGTCACGCCGCTTTAGTGGTATGCGTGTAGGGATAGTTGGGATGGGACGTGTAGGGCGGGCGGTAGCAATACGTGCAGCTGCATTTGCTTGCCCTATTCAATATACCGATTTACAGAAAATGGACGATTTGGCGTATGAATTTGTGCCTGACTTAGTTGAGCTTGCGCGTCAAAGCGATGCTTTGATTTTATGTGCTGCAGCAGATAAGGCTGAAGGTATTGTGAATGCGCAAGTATTGGACGCATTAGGTAAGGATGGATTCCTTATTAATATTGCTCGAGGTAAGTTAGTAAATGAACCAGATTTAGTTGATGCGATTAAGGCTGGAAAAATTGCTGGCGCTGGCCTAGATGTTTTTGTAGACGAGCCAAACGTTCCAGAGGTCTTATTAAACAGTAATTCGGTAGTGATGCAAGCGCATCGAGCCAGTGCAACTTGGGAAACAAGGACTGCAATGGGAAATATGGTTTTAGATAGTCTCGCTCAAGGTATAGCTGGTAAGAGGCCTGAAATGAGTCTTACTACCTGAAGGAGTTGAGTGAAATGAGAATTAAATTTTTTCTTGCCCTGTTATTTATTTATGGTTTTGCTCAAGCCCAGTCTTATCCCAGTAAGCCAATAACAATCATTATTGGTTCTACTCCCGGGAGTACCAGCGATGGATTGGCTCGAGCAATTGGCGCTGAAATTACTAAAGAAACTGGACAGCCAGTGATTGTCGATAGTAAAGCAGGTGCTTTTGGGGGCATAGCTGCACAATATGTTGCAAATTCAAAGCCCGATGGCTATACCCTTTTTGTTACGACTAATACTACTCAAGCTGCTAATCCACATCTGATTAAGAAGCTTCCGTACGACCCCATCAAGGACTTTAGCCCAATTACTAAGCTAGTACAGGGTTACATGTTGTTGGTGACAAATCCTTCCTTAAAAGTGAACTCTGTAGGTGAATTAATGGCGCTTGCTAAAAAAGAGCCGGGTAAGTTAACTTTTGGTGCTGGCAGTTCTTCAGCTAGGGTTGCAGTTGAATTATTTGAAAAGATGTCTGGTACTCAGATGGTCTATGTACCATATAAATCTAACCCTTTAGCGGTGATGGATTTGGTGGGTGGGCAGGTCGATTTAATGATCGTAGATTTAACAACGAGTCTGCCACAAGTAAAAAATAATAAGTTAAATGCTTTGGGGGTTAGTAGCTTAAGTAAATCTCCGTTAGTACCGACATTGCCAACAATCGCTTCCGCTGGTGTTCCAGGCTATGAGTTTTCACATTGGAATGCTTTGTATGGTCCGGCAGGAATGGATGCAAATACAATCAAGCGGATCAATGAATTGTTTTTATCGGCAATGAAAAAACCAGCCGTGAAAAAATTTGTAGAAGAAAATGGTATGGAAGTCTCTGTTAGTACTCCTGATGCATTGTCTGTTTTTCAGAATGCAGAGTTAAAACGTTGGGGACAAATCATTAGAGATGCAGGTATACAGGCTGAGTGAAGAGTGCAGACAATTTAGATCAGCTAATTAATAATAAATAAAAAAATCGGAGGCACTAGTGTTTAAATATTTGAAGGCTAGTAATGTAATCGTAGCTTTATTGCTTTTATTCGCGGCATTATTAGCAAATGCACAAACAGGAGCCTTTCCTGATAGGCCGGTGACTATAGTAGTTCCATTCCCACCCGGTGGTGGAACAGATGCTGGTGCCCGCTTAATTGCACAGAAATTATCGACTCGCTGGGGACAGTCCGTCATCATAGATAACAAAGCTGGTGCATCCGGAATGGTTGGGTCTGAATTTGTATCTCGCGCTAAGCCTGACGGGTATACATTGTTAATTGGAAATATCGGCGTATTTTCGATTAATCCATCGCTTTATAAAAAAATGCCATACGATCCTGATAAAGCATTTACTCCAATCAGTATGATTGCAGAGTTACCTTATTTTTTATTGGTTACGCCAAGTATGAAAGTAAATAACGTGAAGGAATTCATTGCTTATGCAAAAACGAATCCTGGATCTGTTACTTATGCAAGCTCTGGAAGTGGAAGTGGTCCGCACCTAGCCGGTGAAATGTTTGAAAAAGCTGCCGGGATAGATATGATGCATATTCCATATAAAGGCGGCGGTCCTGCTGCTGCTGATGTGATGGCTGGGCATGTCAATATGTATTTTTCCACGGTCCTAGAATCCATAGGCTCGGTAAAGTCAGGTAAGTTAAAGGCTTTAGGCGCAAGTTCACTAGTGCGTTCCCCCGCCTTGCCAGAATTACCGACCATTGCTGAATCTGGAGTGGCTGGGTTTGATGCTGCCTCTTGGATAGGAATAGTTGCGCCTACTGGAACTTCTCCTGTACTAGTTGAAAAAATTGCTGCAGACATTAGGGCAGTAGTATTGGATCAAGATACGAAACAAACGCTGATTCAGCAAGGAGCTACGCCTATGCCACTATCACCAATTGCATTTAAATCGCGTATTGAAAGTGATAGAGTGCGTTATGCCAAAGTCATAAAAGATGGCAATGTTCAAGCTGAGTAAGGAGATAAAAAATGTGGGCACTAAAATCAATTTGTAGTCTTTGCGGCTTACTATTCAGCATCATTGTGATGGCGCAGCCCTATCCAAATAGGGCTATTACTTTAATAGTCCCATTTCCACCGGGTGGTTCAACCGATCAAATGGCTAGAGCTATTGCTCCGAAAATGAAAGATGTGCTTGGCCAAAGCATCATTATTGATAATAAGCCTGGAGCTACAGGTACGGTTGGTGCTGGCTTTGTTAAGCGAGCAGCACCTGATGGTTATACCTTATTAGTAACGTCTTTAGGGCCTTTAGTGATCGTACCCCATTTATTGAATAACGTACCCTACAACGCTGCAAGTGATTTTGATTACATCACTGTTGGTCTCCAATCCCCAAATGTTTTAGTGGTTCCAGAAAATTCTCCTTATAAAACGGTTGCCGATTTAATCGCTGCCGAGAAAGCAAATCCAGGAAAGCTTTCCTTTGGGTCATCGGGTAGCGGATCTTCTGATCACCTAGCTACTGAAATTTTCTGGCAACAAACGGGCACCAGTGGAATTCATGTTCCCTATAAGGGTGGTGGACCAGCGATTACAGATGCTATTGGCGGCCAACTAGATGCATTATTTGCAAATGTGAATTCAGTAATTCAGTTTATTCGAGCTGGTAAGTTGCGGGTCCTAGCGGTAGCGGGTACCAAGAGATCACCAGTATTGCCTAATGTGCCTACCTTTGGAGAGTTAGGTTACAAAGAGGTGGTTGCTTATGGTTGGCAAGCAGTTGTTGCCCCCAAAGGATTGCAGCCTGAGGTAAAAACGAAAATTTATAAGGCTGTTATTGCGGGTTTAAATGATCCACAAAATAAGAAAAACTTTTCTGAGTTGGGGTATGAAGTTGTAGCAAATACCCCTGAGCAATTTGTGCAATATCAAGCGCAAGAAAATCAGCGCTGGCAGAAATTGATTGAATCACGCAATATCACTGCTAATTAAAGCATTGATGAATAGAAGAGATTGAATGAGCTCACAAACTCCAACCATATTAGAGATGCAAGTGATACCTGTCGCTGGACAGGACAGCATGCTTCTCAATCTCAGTGGTGCTCACGGACCTTACTTCACCCGCAATATTGTGATTCTAAAAGATAGCTCAGGAAATATTGGGGTGGGAGAGGTACCGGGCGGTCAAAAAATTGAGGAGACTCTAAAGCAATCTTCCGATCTGATTATGGGTAGCGCGATTGGCACTTACAAATCGGTGTTGAATGCAGTACGTGATCGCTTTGCTAGTTTGGATTCTGGTGGTCGCGGTCTGCAGACCTTTGATCTGCGCACGACAGTCCATGTGGTAACTGCGATTGAGGCGGCCATGCTTGATTTATTGGGTCAGTATCTCAATGTGCCGGTCGCCGAGCTTTTGGGTGAGGGTCAACAGCGCGATGCTGTAGAGATGTTGGGTTACTTATTTTTTATTGGTGATAAAGCGAAAACAAGTCTTGACTACCGCTCAGAGCAAGAGAGTATGGATGCTTGGTTTAGGCTTCGTAATGAGCCGATCTTGAATACTGAGGCTTTAGTTCGTTCTGCCGAAGCTGCTTATGAAAAGTATGGGTTTAATGATTTCAAGCTCAAGGGTGGGGTGCTATCTGGAGAAGCTGAAGTCGAGGTAGTTACCGCTTTAGCTGAGCGATTTCCAAAGGCGCGAGTCACTTTAGATCCAAATGGTGGGTTGTTACTCAAGGATGCGATTCGCTTGATGCGTGATATGCATGGAGTTCTGGCGTATGCCGAGGATCCGGTAGGAGCTGAAGGAGTGTTTTCAGGACGGGAGGTCATGGCAGAGTTCCGTCGCTCAACCGGCTTACCAACAGCAACCAATATGGTTGCTACGGATTGGCGAGAAATGCAGCATGCCATCGCACTGCAGTCAGTAGATATTCCGTTGGCTGATCCACACTTCTGGACAATGGCAGGTTCTGTAAGGGTTGCGCAGATGTGTCATGAATGGGGTCTTACTTGGGGTTCTCATTCGAATAATCACTTTGATATCTCGCTAGCTATGTTTACCCATGTTGCTGCAGCTGCCCCTGGAAAAATTACTGCAATTGATACACACTGGATTTGGCAAGATGGCCAACGCTTAACAAAAGAACCTCTGCAGATTCAATGTGGCCACGTACAGGTGCCTAAGAAACCTGGCTTAGGAATTGAAATTGATATGGAAGCGATTGGCAAAGCTCATCAACTGTATAAAGAGAAAGCGCTGGGCGCCAGAGATGATGCTATTGCGATGCAATTTTTGATCCCAAATTGGAAATTCAATAACAAGCAACCTTGCTTGGTTCGCTGAACGCAAAATAGGTCACCTAGCAATACATTTAAGGATATAACTTGCAAGCCACAACTCTTCCCGCTGTATTAGCCCCAGTAATTAGTCCATTCAATGCTCAGGGTCGGATTGATGTACAAAAATTACTCAGGCAATGTCATTGGCTAAGAAGTAATGATGCTGGTGTAGCTATCTTTGGCACTAATTCAGAATCGAACTCAATTTCCTCGATTGAAAAGATGGACGTGCTTGAGAAATTAATAGTGGGTGGTTTGGATCCTAAGATAACAATGCCAGGCACTGGTGCCTGCTCGGTGGCAGAGACAGTATTCATGACATCTAGCGCAGTCAAAGCTGGCTGTGCTGGTGTATTGATGCTTCCACCCTTTTATTACAAAGATGTTTCCGATGATGGATTATTTGCGTATTTTGCGGAAGTCATAGAGCAGGTAGGTGATAGCAGGCTGCAAATTTATTTGTACAACATTCCTCCTATCACTAAGATTCCGATGGGTCTGGAATTGCTTGAAAGGCTTATTACTGCCTATCCAAATAGTATTGCTGGCATGAAAGATACCTCTGGCGATTGGTCTTACACTGAAGCTGTACTGAAGCAATTTAGCTCTAGAGGATTTCGGGTGTTTGCTGGCAATGAAATATTTCTTTTAAGAACGATGCGTGCCGGTGGCTATGGATGCATTTCATCAATGGTAAATATTGACCCTCGTCGCAATGCCTACCTAGCCGCACATTGGCAAGATAGTAATGCTGATCAACTTCAGGCCGAGCTTGACCAAGTGCGTGCTGCATTAGTGAAGTTTCCGACAGTACCAACAATGAAGGCGGTGATTGCGCATTTTAGTAAAGATCCTGATTGGGCTAGAGTGAGGCCTCCCCTTGTTTCATTGACAGCAGAACAAAAAAATCAAATGGCTCTAGAGCTAGAAAACATCAACTTTTCAATTTCAGGGTTATAAAAGATGTTAGTCAGAATTCTCAGTAAAGTTAAATATGTGCTTTGCTTTGCTGCATACATTTTTACTATTTGTGTAAATGCCCAAACCAATAGTGTATCCAGTTATCCAAATAAGCCAATACGCATCATCGTTCCCTTTCCTGCTGGTGGCACGTCAGATGTCCTGGCCCGCTTAATAGGTCAAAAGTTGGGAGATGATTGGGGTCAAACAGTAGTTGTTGAAAATAAACCAGGCGCTAGCGGTAATTTAGGCGCAGAAATTGTGGCGCATGCTTCACCTGATGGGTATACCTTAGTGATCATGGATGTTGGAACACTGAGCATTAGTCAGACTCTGTATCCAAATTTAACTTTCAACGTCTTAAAAGACTTTGCTCCAATCACTATGATTGCCTATTCTCCGCATTTATTGGTGGCGAGCAATAAGATGGTTTTTAATACTGTTCCTGAATTAATTACTTATGCAAAAAAGAATCCAGGTAAATTAAATTTTGCATCTGCAGCAGGCAGTGGTAGCGCCAATCATCTTGCTGGAGTTGCCTTTGCGAAACAAGCTGGTATTGATTGGGCCTACATTCCCTATAAAGGAGGCGCACAAGCCATTACGGATTTAGGAGCCGGTCAAGTTGATCTGACATTTAATGGAATGACTGCAACCTATCCTCATGTAAAGAGCGGTTTAATTAAGTTGATAGCAGTGTCCAGTTCAAAGCGCCTATCGGCCTTGCCAAATGCCCCCACCGTCTCCGAAACTCTGCCAGGATTTCTAACGGGAAGCTGGCAAGGGCTTTTGGCTCCAGCTGGAACCCCAGCAGTAATTATTGACAAGCTCAATGTAGAAGTACTGAAAATCATGAAGATGCCTGAGGTGAAAGAGGCCTTAAAAACTGCGGGCGCTGATCCTACGCCGATGACTCCACAAGAATTTGCACGTTGGTTGCAGAATGAAGTCCAAAGCTCAGCCAAAGTAATTAAAGAAAATAATATAAAGCCAGATTAATTAGCAAACTGCTTTCTTTAGTAGCGCTTAATTTCCTAATCGAAAGCGATATACTTAATTTTGAATATCTTGGAAGGAAAATATATATGTTGATCAATACAGTCTCACGGTATTTTTTCGTTTTAGTCCTTAGCTCTCTTTGTGCACTTAGCCTTTCTGCTCATGCCCAAAATGTACTTCCTGGTGGGTTTGTAAAAATGACGCCCAGTGAAATTGTTTGGAAGGATGGCGAGAATGGCATAAAAAATGTGATTCTTTTTGGGGATCCTAGTAAGCCGGGGCTATATATTGTTCGAAATATTTTCCCTGCTGGGGTAATGAGCACTCCTCATGCTCATGATCAGGATCGATGGGTTACTGTTATCAAAGGGACATGGAATTCTGGAATTGATTCAAGCTGGGATCCAAAAACGACGATTGCTATGCCCGAAGGTAGCATCATGTTTCACCCGGCCAATGCGGTACATTTTGACGGGTCTCTTAAAGAGCCGGTTGAAGTACAAATTATTGGCATGGGACCAGTCAAGACAACTTACGTCTATCCAGCTGAAGGAAAGTTTGGGAAACCTCGTAAATTAGACTAAGACTTGCATGGTTGCTAGATGACCTTATATTGCTGCCCTATCGTAACCAAGTATCGTTATCTGCTCGAATTGCCTACACCATATTAGGGATAGAATAATTTTCTTTACCATCAAGTTATGAATAGTCAAGTAGCCCATTAATCACGAGTAAGTGAGTATAAAAAACCACCTTCGGGTGGTTTTTTATTTTGTGCACTGCACTAAGTTTTCTTGTGAAGTAAAAATACTGCATGCTATTCTTACTGCAATTTAATACAACAAGGAGACAGATATGCAATATCAAAAAAATATTATCAATAAGTTGCTTCTAGCTAGCTTTTTCATTAGTAGTTTAGCGATTGCGCAAAACATTCCAACAGCAAAGCCTGAGGATGTTGGTATGTCATCTGCTAGGTTGAAAAATATCAAAGCCTCTCTACAAGCAGAGGTCGACAAGGGTAATATTCCTGGTGCGGTGGTGATGATCAACCGCAAAGGAAAGTTAGTCTATTCCGAGGTAGTTGGTTATCAAGATAAAGCTACCAATAAACCGATGAGTAAAGATGCTATTTTCAGAATTTACTCAATGACAAAGCCTCTTGCTTCAGTTGCAGCAATGATTTTGGTTGAAGAAGGCAAGATGCAACTGGCTGATCCTATTTCTAAATTTATGCCTGAGTTTGCCAATATGCAGGTTAGCGTAGCAAATAAGGACAGCAGCGGTAATGTTGAATACACGTTGGTACCTGCTGCCAAACCCATCACCGTTCAAGATTTATTGCGGCATACCTCTGGTATCGGTTATCCAGAAATTACTGCTAATCCAAATATCAAAAAAGCTTATACCGATGCAGGTCTATATGTAGCCGGTGGCACTGACTATGATCAACGTCGTGTTACTCCTCAAGAGATGATCTCAGGAATTGCTAAGGCACCATTGAACACCCAGCCTGGTACTAACTGGGAATACGGGATGTCGGTGGACTTATTAGGTCGCGTGGTTGAAATTGTTTCTGGGAAGCGTTTAGGTGACTTTTTACAGGATCGAGTATTTACACCTTTGCAGATGAAAGATACTGCTTTTTCTGTGCCAGTAGATAAAAAGTCTCGCATTGCAGAGCCTTTTACTACCGATCCTTTTACAAAGACTCCCATTAAATTATTAGACGTCACCATTAAGCCAAATAATGATTCTGGTGGTGCTGGAGCAGCAGGTACGGCTGGAGATTATCTAAATTTTGCTAGCATGATGCTCAATGGTGGTGAACTCAATGGCCAAAGAATTTTGTCACCAATGACGATTAATCTAATGGCTTCTGATATGTTGGGTAGCAGAACAACGGCGCCATTATCACCCGGTCAATTGCTGATGGGCGTTGATGGCTACACGTTTGGTTTGGGTTTTATGGTTCGGCAAGGCCAGGGTTTAGCATCAGTTGATGGCTCCCCAGGTGAATACATGTGGGCTGGTGCAGCGGGAACTTTCTTTTGGATTGATCCCAAAGAGCAGATTGCCGTAGTCGTAATGAGTCAAGTTCCGGGCCCAATTCGTCCATACTATCGCCGCATGATTAAGCAACTTGTTTCATCAGCGGTTATGAAGTAGGGCACATTTAGTAGATTCAGTTTTAAATTAAAAACCCCATCAGAAATGATGGGGTTTTTTTATTGCTAAGTATTTTCCATTAATGGGGCGTCGCTATTTATCCGATATTTTGACTAATAATGTACTTTTCAATCTTTAAGATGGGGTTTCTGATGTTTGCAAGATTGCTCACAATTGGCATTATTCTTTTTTCATCCCTAAGCAATGCCCAGTCATTGGATGCTGGCATTGGGGGTGCGAGAGAAATATACGATGGCTCTCTTTACCCCGATAAGGCGGTTCGTACCTATAGCCAAACTGAGCGCATATTTCCAACACGTGTCATCAAGGCCGGTAGCAAGACATCACCCTTGTTGCAGAGCAGTCAACAACTCACTTCATTGAAATTTAATTCCGAAGGTAAATCTTATGATTTACCAGATTACGTAGCACTCAACCGAATGGTGGGCCTATTAGTATTGAAGGACGGCAAGATTGCTTACGAGCATTATGATTTTGGTGTGACTCCGAACACAAAATGGATGTCAATGTCAGTGGCTAAGTCATTTGTATCTACCCTAGTGGGTGCGGCTATCAAAGATGGTTATATCACCAGCATAAATGACCCTGTCACCAAATACTTGCCACAGCTTTCAGGAAGCGCTTATGAGGGAGTCTCAGTTCGAGATTTGCTCATGATGGCTTCCGGAGTCAAATGGAATGAAACCTATACCGACCCATCATCTGATCGTCGCAAGTTACTAGAACTTCAAATTGATAGTAATAAACAGGGCGCTATTTTTGATGTGATGAAAACACTTTCAAAGGCATCAGATCCTGGAAAAAACTTTAACTACAGTACAGGTGAAACAGTTTTAATTGGAGAGGTGGTTCAGGCAGCGACAAAGATGCCTCTGGCTGATTACTTATCCAAAAAAATATGGGTGCCAGTGGGTATGCAAGCAAATGGTTTATGGTGGCTTGATTCTCCTGGTGGTCATGAAGTAGGAGGCAGTGGCATTTTGGCAGTATTGCGAGATTTCGGGCGCTTTGGTCAATTCATATTAGATGGTGCAAAAGTAAATGGACAAAGTATCGTGCCAGAAGGTTGGCTAGCAGATGCTGGAAGTGCAAAGCCTATTGCTGGCGTTACAGGAAAAAATGGTTATGGCTATCAGTGGTGGACAGTGAAGCCTGAAGCAGGAAAAATACATGAAAGCGTCTTTATGGGCAGAGGTATTCATGGTCAATATCTCTATATAAATCCTGCAAATAATATTGTGATTGTTGGTTTAGGCGCTCGCTCTAAGCCCGTTGGTAAACAGGCGATTGATGATTTGGATTTTTTAGCAGCGGTTGTGGAGAATTTGAAGACAAATTAAACAAGATTTTTAAAGACTGGATTGGGTATGAATCTTTTTGGCATGATAGTGCGCTCTATCACAGTATTTATTATGGCTCTGATACTGCCGCTCAGTGTAAGCGCTCAGGCTTGGCCTTCAAAGCAACCCATTAAATTTATTGTTGTATATCCCGCTGGGGGTGCGTCTGATGTGACGGCAAGACTCATTGCAACAAAGCTCTCTGAGTCAATAGGTCAAACAGTTGTAGTGGAAAATAAGCCTGGAGCAAATGGCATCATTGCAACAGAATATGTCGCCAAGGCTGCGCCCGATGGCTACACCCTTCTAATGGCTAATTTAGGTCCCAATGCAATTAATCCCGTGGTCTACAAGAAGCTTCCATATGATGCGGTTAAAGATTTTTCGGCAATTACTTTAACAACAATCGTGCCGCAATTTATTGTGGTCGCACCAACTCAGCCAATTAACTCTATTGCTGAACTAATCGCTTACTCAAAAGCCAATCCAGGGAAAGTGACTTTTGCCTCGGCCGGCAACGGTGCATCCAACCATCTATCAGGTGAGCTCTTTAATTCGATGGCGGGAATCAAGATGGAACATATACCTTACAAAGGTGATGCGCCAGGTCTTGTAGATGTAATGTCAGGACAAGTAACAGTTGCTTTGCCTACGGCTATTGCTGCCGCCCCCTATGTTCGCTCCGGACAGTTGCGAGCACTTGCGGTAACTAGTAATAAACGTCTTCCATCTTTTCCGGATGTGCCAACAGTTGCAGAAACATTGCCAGGGTTTGAGGCGGTATCCTGGGGCGGGGTAATGGCACCAGCTGGAACACCCTCGGCAATTATTAATCGCCTTAATGCAGAGATTCTGAAGATACTCAAGATCCCGGAAGTTGCAGAAAAGCTCAAAGGCTTTGGCGCTGAAACAGTTGGATCCACACCGAAGCAATTTGATACTTACGTCAAATCAGAAATAGCTAAATGGGGAAAAGTTGCGCGTGATAATCACGTAACTCTAGATTAATATTGAGTGTAGGAGTGAGACTAAAAAATGCCTATTACTTTTAAAAAGCTACATCCCACCTTCATGGCTGAAGTAAGCCCGATAGACTTACGTGAAGTTCATGATGAGACAACGCTAGAAGCCCTTCGTGAGGGGATGACTGAATATGGCGTCTTAGTTTTTAAAGGGCAACAGTTCACACATCAGGATCAGCTTGATTTTGCTCAACGCTTTGATGGTGAGCTACATTCCAAAACATCTAATGCAGCAGTTGGCAAAAATCGTTTTGGTAATGACGCCTTAACTGATATCTCAAATGTTACCCAAGATGGTGACATCATGGCTGCGGATGATCGACGCCGGATGAATAATATTAGTAATCGAATTTGGCACACCGATGCTTCATTTGTAGATCCAGCAGGACGTTATTCCATGCTCTTTGCCCGCAATATTCCACCTGTGCGTGCTGATACTGAGTTTGCTGATATGCGTGCAGCATACGATGCGTTAGATGATGCTGGCAAAAAGACAATTGCTGATTTACATGTGCATCACTCGATCGTGTATTCCCGCCATACGATGGGGTTTGATTTTGCTCAAGAGGAGAAGGCTAGACTTCCAGGGGCAACTCAACCGCTGGTGAAAATGATTGCAGGTTCTACACGCAAGGCGCTCTATTTAGCCTCTCATGCTGACTATGTAATTGAATGGCCAGTACCAGAGGGTAGATTATTGCTTAAGGATTTAATGGAGCATGCAACACGGCCACAGTTTGTGCATTATCACGAATGGACTCTAGGGGATTTAGTCATTTGGGATAACCGAACTACTATGCATAGAGCTCGTCCATTTGACGACATAGCCTACAAGCGGGAACTCACTCGAGTAACCACCTTAGATATTCCTCGAAACTAGCTAGCCCCTGAGGGTCTGGGCTTGTGTTACTTGATTTCTACCAAGGCAGCTTTTCGCCAGAATAGGTGAGAAAGCTGCCTGAATCTTCTTTGCTCACATTTTCTAGAACGTGGAACATATCGCTGACGGCTTCTAGAGGATCTCTGCCAATGTGTTGTCCGCGAAAAGGCTGGGACAATCCTGAATTTACAGTGCCAGGATGAAGTGCAATCAAAGCAATATTCGGCTTTGTCCTGGCAAATTCGATTGAAGCTGTTTTGATGATCATATTTAGAGCGGCTTTAGAGGCTCTATAGCTATACCAACCGCCTAGGCGATTGTCTTCAATGCTACCTACTTTAGCAGACAGTGTTGTCATGACTCCATGTTTTGGATCTAAGAGTTGGGAAAAGTACTTGATTGTTAGTGCGGGACCAATGGTGTTGGTATTAAACATCTCAGTCAGTTGAATCTGGTTTAAATCCCCTAATTTCTTTTCAGGCATCCATTGTTCAGAGTGCAAGACTCCAATGGTATTGATGATGAGTTGAAATGGACCAAATGAAGTCAGGCTCTCAGCAGATGCTTCAATTGTCTCAGGATTACGGTAGTCAATTGCATGAGCAGAGTTGCGATGAATGCCCACTACTTTTGAGCAAGATGGATTGCCCTCTAGTAGTTTTACAAAATGTGACCCTATAGTTCCTGACGAACCAATGATCAGGGCGCTAAATGGTTTTGGAAGTAAGCTCATGTAAGGAACTTTAGCGCAGTTTAGCCAAGAACGTACTCAGCTTTTTAACCTTCATGCAGGTATTTCATTTGCTTGCTATGCTTAAGTATCTTTTCCTTAAAATGTAATAAATGAATATCAACGCTGATTACAGCCAACGGGTTGTGATAAACCATCACGATTTGCCTTGGATTCCGAGTCCTGAATCTGGGGTAGAAAGACGCATGCTCGATCGTATAGGTGATGAGGTAGCAAAAGCGACTTCAGTAGTGCGCTATGCGCCAGGGTCTCAATTTCAAACTCATACCCATGAATTTGGTGAAGAGATCTTGGTTTTAGAGGGAATCTTGAGTGATGAAACTGGAGATTACCCGGCTGGGACCTACATCATGAATCCCCCTGGGTCATCTCATACGCCATTCAGTAAGTCTGGCTGCATACTATTTGTGAAGTTGCGACATCTTGGTCCTGATCAAGTAGTGCGAGAAGCAATCGATACAACAAGCTCACCTTGGTATCAAGGTATGGTTCCAGGTCTAAATGTAATGCCACTGATGCAGCAGGGCAGTGGGTCAACTTTAGTACGCTGGGCACCTCAAACCTATTTCAACCCCCATAAGCATTACGGCGGAGAGGAAATCTATGTGGTGGATGGTGTATTTGAAGATGAGCATGGACGCTATCCAGCAGGCTCATGGATCAGAAGTCCGCATATGAGTTTGCACCAGCCATTTAGCAAAGAGGGCTGTACTATTTTTGTCAAGACCGGACATCTTTTAGGAGATGGAGCAGGTAAGCAAGCCGCCTACTATTAACAAGGGGCTTAATGCTGATTAAGGTTTTGGGCTTGGGTATATCTGATGAGATAAATACTGCCCATTCTTATTCACTTTGACTAAAACCATATCGCCTACGTTCACTACTTTGCCTGTATAGGCTTGTATATTGACGTGATGGGTTACTAGAATAATTGGGGCTTTGTTGCTATCGCCCAGTTTTGCCTGAATGAATTGCTCAAGCTGTTTTGTTTGTTGCTTTTCAAGGCTCATGTTGTCGAAGAATGAGCCAAGAATATTGGAAGTTTGTACAGGTCCCTTATCTAGTAGCTTAGCGGTATCAATGCACCGACACCAAGGGCTACTGATTACTTCTGCAGAGGTGATCCCCTGTTTTTTCAGCCATTCACCTATAAGGGTGGCCTGCTTTCTTCCGTAGTCCCCCAGATTTCTTTGGGTCGAGCATTGATCTATCTGATAGCCAACAGGGTCGCCGTAACCGGGCGCATCTGCATGACGCATGAGGAGAACATGCTGACCATCATTTAAGTCATTTCCTAAATTAGCACTCGCAGCTATGGGTAGAAGAGTCAAAAAAAGAAACGTTACTGATGCAAAAGGGTTTCTGAAGTTCATATTTTAATTTCTCATACTTGATAAATCTTCTTGGTCAACGCTTAATCTCACACCCAGCGACCCACTGTTATTTCGAACCGGTGATTTTTTTAGACCAATGTCGAGGGATTGTATTTGAGAATAGCCGGCGCAGGCTTGAACAATCCTAGTTATGAGTCTTTCTTGAGTTTCATAATGACCATCCATTGCCAATCTTTCAATTTCAAGAACGAGAGGATCGTAATCAAATACAAAGCCCATTTCATCTTTTGCAATGAGAATTAAATTTGAATCAATCCAAAGCGTAAGGTCAAGCAAGTGCTCATCAGGAATGATGTCACCTTCTTTATAGCTGCCGATTTGCGTGTTTAGTCTTAATCCCCGCAATTCAATAGATCCTGAACATGACATAGTGCGTACCCTCGTTAATGAAATCTTTATTTAAATGTTCATAGCGTTGGCCAATTGATGACCGCTAAGCCATGCACCCTCAACCCTGCCGCCATTGAGCCAATCGCCACATAGGCCCAGTTTTATATCTGGATTCAAGATAAAACCAGAGTCTGACTCTATGGCGCCGCTTGCATAACGCCAGCGATGTATGGAGATTTCAGCATTCTCACAGTGCAGTCCTAGTTTCTGAGCGCAATCCAAAATATGCTTGCTGACAACTTCTTTATCAAGCTCAATTGATTGCTGACTCCATTGTGGATTGGCATGAATAGTCCAGGTTTCTTGCCCAGTTCTGCCTGGTTTAGAGTTATTTCGAGAAACCCAGCTAATAATTTCATTATTAATGAAAGCAGCATCAAAAGAAATATTTAGGCTTCGCGTAAATCGTGCCATTACCGTCCAGCAGCCCAGCATATTTGCTTCAGAGCTTAATTGATCAATGGAGTAATGGATTGTTTTAGTAAGGGCGGATGCTTGAGGGGCAGGAATAGCCAAAACGAGATAGTCAAATTCCTGATGAATATCACCAGTTTCAATGCTGTGGACAAGCCATTTCCCATTCTGCCGATAAATGCTATCGATAGTCTGTTTAAACTCAATAGATAAGTCCTGGGCTAAATATTTACCTGGCGAGTTCATGGCAGGAGTGCCTACATAGCGATGATCGGTAGAGTTACTCTTTCGCCATTGGCCGTCCTTATATACCAATAAGCGGGGATGCCAAGTAGCTGCCACGCCGACTTTGATCCAAGTATTTACCTCTTCAATAAATGAGGGGTCTCTTGCTGTGAAATATTGGGCTCCGTGATCTGCACTCCAGTCCTCGCCATTACGAGTGCTCATTCGCCCACTTGGCCCATAACTCTTTTCAAAAAGTCGAACTTCAAAGCCAAGATTTTTTAATCTGCTGGCACAACTTAGGCCTGCGAGGCCTGCACCAATAATCCCTACAGTAGCTTTAGGTTTGAATTCATTCATCACGAGGAATAATTTTTCTAAAAGTCAGGTTTATACGTGGTGCAGATACGGTTTTTGTTTTCAATAGAGCATGATGCCAAAAATCTTGTGTTGGTGCATGCATGATTAAAGCACTACCATTCTCTAAAAATAGAGAAATCATTTCTTTATTCTTTTTATGACGAAAAGCAAACTTACGCTCTGCGCCAAGACTGAGTGAGGCGATTGGAGCCTGAGGGTCAAGTTCTTTTTCATCATCGCTATGCCAACCCATGCCATCATCTCCGTCGTGATATAGATTTAGTAAGCATGAATTAAATTCGCATTGAGCTATTGCTTCGAGCCGTTCTTTTATCAGGAGGAGCTCTGATGTCCATGCTTGTGGGCTCTTCAATACTCCAGAGTAGGTATAACTACACTTTGGATTAGCAACCCAAGCGACTTTACGCCGAGTAGTAATTTTCTTGCCATACATGACAAGTTGATCAGGCTCCCATTTTAGGGAATCTTGCAGCAGAGTCATGAGCTGAACAGAATGAATTTCATCAAAGACCTTTGGGTAGTAATGAACACTCCTATCGGCAGGCAAAAGATTCAAGGCGCAGTCTGTAGGTTCTGGGTCAAATAATGGGCTCTGCATGATATGTTTACAGGGTCAAGCACTAATTGGGTAAAAACCCTAGAATAGACTTAATTTCAATTTCTTGACTAGGCGAGTTCATGAAAGCTTCAGATAAGCGCTGTTGTGGATCCGGTGTTTGCATCATTAATGATGCGGGCGAATGCTGGTGTGGACAAGTTTGGGATGGCAAAAAAATGTCTGCCCCCATGCTCAATTTGCAAATCAAGCCTAATCAAGCAAATGAGGATGATTCGGATAAGACAGCCTAAGTTCGCGCCTAAGTCCAAGCCTGAGCATATGGCTTAGGCTAAATACAGTCTTACTAAAAGATAGATAAAGCTCACTAACTGAAATAAGTTAATCACAACGCTTGCACCATGTAGAAAATGAAAACGACGGCTTTGGCCTTGGTCTTTAGCCTCATTAATTTTTCCGGTGAGGTAAAAAAGGGTAAAGGCAAAGAGTAGTGTGCAGATCGCAAGTAAGGCTTTGCTAACTCCATCAGGCGCTGTAAAAATACAGACGGCAGTAATTAAGCCTAGACAAGCATAGTATTTAGGAAAAAAGTTCCTCACGTACTTGCTGGACCATTCAACTGGTAATACTTTAAAAACGGTTGGCGCAACGACTACGGTAAAGAAAAGTATGATGCCAACCATGCCAGAGAGTAAATAACTAGTAATCATGATGTCTTTCTCAATAAGCTATCCGTAGACTCTACGAAGGGAGTGGGCGGCTACCCCATCTTTAAGAGCCTCGCGAACAGGTAATGCAATTAAGTCAACACTCTTTTTAATTGCAAGACGTTCAAAAAAACTGGGTGCTGGTCTGTTCAGAAATGGATAGACCCAATCTGGAAGATTGAGGTATCCAGCTCGACTAATGAGTTTGACGAATGGCCTAGCAGCTAACTGACTGGGAAAATTTTCTAGTAAATCAAGAATGCTTTTTGCGCGCTCTCCAAAGTAAAGCTCAGGAATGTAAGTCTGAATTGCGCTATTCGTTTTGGCATAAGTGCTAGGTAAATTATGTGCGCCCATTCTTTCGCCAAGCAATTTCATTTCAGCAAAGTATTGATCCTTAAGTTGAGGGCTTAATCTCTCTCGTCGATAATCTTCGAATGATTGCATAAAGCTATGTGTTTCTGTTAAGTGGACCCATGCTAGTAGATGCGGGTCACTAGCCGAATAGGGCTTCCCAAATTCATCAAAGCCTTTTATTTTTGTATGTATCTGATTTACTTTATTAATAATCTTATCCGCCATCTCTGTTGAGCCATAGGTGGTGGCTGCTATAAAGAAGGCTGTTCTGCCCAATCTACCTTTAAGGTCTTCTCTGAAGGAAGAGTGGTCCCATACTCCTGCCAATGCTTGGGGATGTAGGGCCTGTAAGATGAGCGAGCTAATGCCCCCAATCATCATGGAGATGAAGTCTGCATGTACTTTCCAGGCGATAGATTCTGGACCAAAGAGGCCACGATCACCCGGTGGAGTCAGGAATGCAATTGGCGGACCGCCACCACCCACCATTTCACGAATGGTTTTGCGAATGAGCTCATCAAGCATAGATCTAGTGCAACATCAGATTACTTAAGCCATCATCTTCAATAAGTTCTGTAACAAGGTCGAGTCTGATTCTGGGATTGGTTTGGGCTAGTAAATGGTTCTTTTGCGCCAAGGAGATGGGAAGAAGCTCTGCAAGGCGATTGGAGACCCATCCACAGTCATCTATTTTGAAGGGCTCCTTGAAGGACGATTCCTCTAAGAGATCTTCGCTTTGGATTACTGAAATAATTTCGTTCAGTAATTTCACCACTCCTTGATGCTCTTCGGGGATCGGCATAATCGGATCATTCTCTAGAAGCTCCACTTCACCAATCCAAAGACCGCTCGGCTCTTGCTGGCTATTCAGAAGCTTAAAGCGTTGAGTTCCACATGACTTAGTCATATACAAAGCCGGTTGTACAGGGTCAAAATATTCAATTTGAGCTAACGTTCCAATATCAGAGAAGATGAGGAATTCATCCTCCTGGACACTCTGATCCTTCATGATGCTCACAACACCAAATTCTGTTTTTTCACGCAAGCAATTTTTGATCATGTCCAGATAGCGAGCCTCAAAGATTTTCAGGGCAATTACGCCATCTGGAAACAATACTGTGCCGAGCGGGAAAAGGGGTATTTTTCGAAGGAAGGATTCAGTTTGAGTCATTTATTCAATTTAATGGATTTGAAAGTTTTTTGCTGATGCTGATCTAGTCTGAAAACACCCCTTTTTTGATCTTGGCTCAGCAATAAATCACTTTTCCGTTTAAATTGAAGACTTGCTAATAGGAGACAAATATGGTCCAAAAACTTCGTATAAAGCTTGCCCGTTGGATTCTTGGCAAGCATTGCCCTTGCTACCAAATGGGTTATCACACGATGGTTGATTTTCAGCAAAGGAGTGCAGATCAGCTGGCTAAATCCCAAGGGCGTAGTAAAAATTAACGGACACCCGAAGACCCCCTTGTAATTGCTTAAGCATGAAACGTTGGCAGATGCGCAGAAATTGCGCGTTAACCCCCAAGCAGCTCCTCAAGTTCTATATCGTACTGGTATGTCTTTCGGTCACTGTAGGCGCTGGCTTTTTGATAGCAGGGGTGTGGGTCATCCCTATTTTTACGGTGATAGAGCTTTGTGCAGTAACGCTGGGTTTTTTAATCTACTGCAGACATGCCTTAGATTCGGAAACGATTGAGATCGATGGTAAACGTTTGATTGTGAAAAAATTCATTGGCTACAAAGAGCGTGTGTATGAATTTAATACTCAGTGGGCTAAGATTGAACTGCCAGTGGAAGGATCGAAGATTTTTCATATCAGCCAATCCCATCAGCGGGTTGAGCTTGGACAGTTTTTAAGACCCGAACAACAGCTACCTATGATTGCCTCAGTTAGGGCTCACTTAGGTTAATGCGTTATCACTGAGGCGCCAGGCTAATAAGGCACTTGAAAATAATTGAATGAACAATAAAAGATTCACTAGCGCATTTAATATTTGAAAATAGTTCGCAAAAGGTGAGAGCATCACTGGCATACCGTCTAGCAGAGCGGTTTCTCTGAGGAAGTCCATGCGGGGTATTAGCAAAAAACTCACCGCTCCAATTGTCAACATTAGCACTAATGAAGGTAAGCGGACATTTTTAAGTGAGTGAGCACCTCTTTTGATGAGGATATTAGCCACGCTCAAAATGACGAATGCACTACCCAGAAAGTAATACGAAAGATGTTGAACGACTATATTGGCCACCATCCCCGCTGCTTGAGAGTCATTTATTAGCAAATAAGCCGCTATGCAAGCAATGGTTTGAGCAATCATCTCACCGGCCAGAAGGTAGGCAAGACAGCGAAGCAGCTGGTATGTGAGGGGGTGCTGGGTTCTAATTACTTCAACCATAAGTTAGATAGGGTTAATTAATGCGCTGCAGCACATTTTTGCGATCAGTTCCATACTATCCCCAATCTAACTTTTATGCCAAAACCCATATGGAAGTCACCAAAGCAGTCAGAGTAGCCCTCAATACCCTTGTGGATATTGCAAGCCATTCGGCCAATGGGGAGCTGGTTCCTGCCCCAGAGATAGCCAAAAGACAGCGAATCTCTATCAGTCGTATTGAGCTCTTATTGCGCCCACTAAGGGAGTACGGTCTTGTTATCGCCGTTAAAGGGCGAGCTGGTGGTTATCAGCTCTCAAAGGATCCCAGAATTATCACCATCAAAGATATTGTTTTGGCAATGAACACTATTAAGAAGAAGAAAGTGGAAGTATCCGATATTGCTAAAGAGCTTTATCAATCACTAGAAACTTATATGATGGGTTGCATCTCCAACGTGACACTTGCTTCTACAATTAAAGACTACATTCCACGTTTTAGTGATATACAAACTGCTCCTGAGCGAAGAGCATATTCTCCAGTAGAAAATTTAGACACAAGTTCGGCAGGCGGAATAAGTAAGACAGATAAAGCGGAAAAAGAAGAAACAAAGAAAAAAGGTGAATCTCAGAAAGTTGTCAAAACGACATTTAAAAAGATTGAAGACTCACCCCGTGGCCCAAACTCAATATTTAGCTTTGCAGATTATCTAAATAGAAGCTCATCTGGAAGTTAAATAGAATTGATGCTTGTTTGTGAATAGTAAGCTTAGCCCTTACCCTGATTTGGCATTCGTTGATATTGAAACCACAGGGTCTCATTTTGATCGTGATCGCATTACTGAAATTGGGATTAAGACCTTAGCTGGTAATGAGCTTCAAGTTTGGGAGCGATTAATTGATCCGCAAACTTATATCCCGCAAAACATTCAGAGATTAACCGGCATATCTCCAGCAATGGTCATGGGAAAACCCTGTTTTTCTGAGATTGCGGAGGATTTAAAAAAAGAGCTTGAGGGCAAAATATTTGTAGCTCATAACGCACGCTTTGATTACGGCTTTATTAAAGCCTCCTTTAAAAGAATTGGGATAGATTTTAAGCCGAAGGTCTTGTGTACCGTTAAGCTTTCCCGATTATTGTTTCCCGATCAGTCCCGGCATAATCTCGACACGATTATTCGTGCCCACGGATTGAGTGTGAGTGCCAGACACCGAGCCTTAGGCGATGCGGATCTCTTGCTTCAATTTTGGCGAGTATGTGAATCAAAAGTTGGTGAAGCAAAATTAAATGAAGCAATCAATCAACTGATTGGGAATGCGAGTCTACCCTCAAACATAGATCAGAATCTCATTGATTCCATACCCGATGGTCCGGGTTGCTATATCTTTTATGGAGACAATAAGACCCCCCTTTATATTGGTAAAAGTATCTCCTTGCGAAGTAGGGTAATGGGACATTTTCAGGGAGCCTTAACCCAGCGTAAGGAAATGAAGCTTTCTTTACAAGTGCGTGATATTGATTGGATCGAAACTAGCGGGGAGCTTGGCGCATTAATACTGGAGTCTAAACTCATTAAAGAGCGTATGCCCTCCATGAATATCAAGCTACGCAGATCAAAAGACTTATGCGCATGGAGCTTGCTAGAGGATGCTTCTGGTGTTCTAACCCCTAGCTTAGTCACGCATCATCATTTGCAACCTGGGCTACAGGAAAATTTATATGGCCTTTTCTATAGCAAGCGTGAAGCACATTCATATTTAAAGGCAATAGCGAAGAAATATCAATTATGTGAAGCATTGCTTGGGCTAGAGAAGCGAATTGACGGCAAATCTTGCTTTGGATATCAGGTTAAGCAATGCGGTGGCGCATGTCTCAATTTAACGCCTATTGCCTTGCATAATCTGCAATTGAAAACAGCAATGGAACTTTTTAGAGTGCAGGTATGGCCTTACTCAGGGGCTATTGCCATTAAAGAGGGTGGTGAAATGATTGTGCTGGATAAGTGGTGTTATTTGGGGACCGCCATTAATCAAGACGAGCTTTATGAGTTGGCCCAATCTGGTGAGGCAGAGTTTGATCTTGATATCTATAAGATTGTGAAAAAAGCACTCTTGGGATCCCATAAAAATCAAGTGATTCAAATTGGTGCGCAATAAGTGAAGACGGTAATCTATTGGTTCAGAAATGATCTTCGTCTAGAAGATAACCCAGCATTTTTGCAGGCTTGTAACGAGGCCGATCATATTCTGCCAATCTATATTCATCAAGCCCACTTGGAGCGAGAAACTTCATGGGGATTTCCTAGGGCAGATAAGCATCGTCAGTCATTTTTAGAGCAGTCTTTACATGATTTACGTGCTCAGCTGCATAACAAGGGATCAGATCTTCTAGAGTTCAAGGCTGATAGCGTCGATGTGTTTAAGAAATTACGCACTCAGATGGATATAGACGTAATTTATTGTGAGCAAATAGAAGCGCCTGAAGAGTTGGAGCAAGTGTTGCTATTGAGGAATGCTGGATTTCAGGTTAATTCTATTTGGCAATCAAGTATGTTGGATCCTCAATCTCTTCCATTTCTGCCGGAAGGAATGCCGGATATCTTTACTCAGTTTCGTCAACAAGTCGAAAAGCATAAACTCAGATTCGCCATGCCTGTTGATGCTCCTCAGTCAATTCCACCGCTACCAGCGTCGGAGATATCTTCTGCTGAGCAGAGCACGGCGCATCATCAAAATCTAGATTGTCTTTTTCAGGGTGGTGAGCAAAATGCGCGTGCCCATATCCAACAGTATTTTGTACGTCGGTTACCAGATACTTATAAGCAAACACGCAACCAACTGATTGGCATGGACTACTCCAGTAAATTTTCGCCATGGCTAGCTTTGGGTTGTTGTTCAGCAAGAATAATTGCAAAGCAGTTAACGGAGTATGAGTTTTGCTATGGAGCAAATGACGGTACTTACTGGCTGTGGTTTGAGCTTCTTTGGAGAGACTATTTCCGCTTTCTACATCTTAAGTTTGGTAAACAGCTATATCGCTCCAAAGGGTTGAGTACAAGTTCGAGCAATCAGTTTGATGGTAAGCAATTTCTCCGATGGTCATTAGGTAATACGGGAGTGCAGCTTATTGATGCTGGTATGCGTGAATTACAAAAAACGGGCTATCTATCGAATCGTATGCGTCAAATTGTGGCAAGTTATTGGATCTATGACATGAGGGGCGATTGGCAAGCAGGCGCAGCTTGGTTTGAATCTCAACTGATTGACTATGACGTTTACAGCAATCAAGGCAACTGGCTATATATTGCTGGTAAAGGTACAGATCCCAGAGGAGGAAGACCCTTTAACATATCTAAGCAAACTCAGGATCATGACTCAGATGGCGCTTATCGTCAAATGTGGCTTGACTAGGTTTTAAGGATATTCTTCAGGTTAGTGTTGAGAGGGATAATGATGCTTACATCATTTTTTGCACTATTTTGGAATAATCTCCATGGAAATTAAGGTCAACTTTCTCGATAAGCTTCGTCTTGAAGCAAAGTTTGACGACTTCACAGTCATTGCTGATCAGCCTATTCGCTATAAAGGTGATGGCTCTGCTCCTGGACCCTTTGATTACTTCCTGGCTTCTTCTGCTTTGTGCGCAGCTTATTTCGTAAAACTCTATTGCGAGACCCGCAATATCCCTACTGAAAATATTCGCCTTTCACAAAACAATATTGTTGATCCAGAAAATCGTTATAAGCAAATTTTCAAAATACAAGTTGAATTACCAGCTGATATTTCGGCAACGGATCGACAAGGCATTTTGCGTTCAATTGAGCGTTGCACTGTTAAGAAAGTAGTGCAGGAAGGCCCTGATTTTGTAATTGAAGAAGTTGCTAATTTAGATGCTGATGCGCAAAGCCTCTTAACCCTCAAACCTGATGCTAGCGTGAGTACGCATATTCTTGGTAAGGATCTACCTCTAGAGCAAACGATTGCCAATATGTCTGGACTGTTGGCAAACCTGGGGATCAAAATTGAAATTGCTTCATGGCGTAACCTCATTCCTAACGTCTGGTCCTTGCATATTCGTGATGCGCATTCGCCAATGTGCTTTACCAATGGTAAAGGCGCTACAAAAGAAAGCGCATTAGCTTCAGCATTAGGTGAATATATTGAGCGTCTTAGTAACAATCATTTCTATGCTGGTGCTTACTGGGGTGAGGATCTTGCTAATGCTGAATTTGTACACTACCCCAATGAGCGCTGGTTTAAACCTGGTAAGAATGATGCTCTGCCATTAGAAATTTTGGATGACTACTGCCTAGAAATTTATAACTCAGATGGCGAATTACGTGCGTCCCATTTGGTGGATACTAATTCTGGAAATGCAGATCGCGGAATTTGCTCCCTACCTTATGTACGCCAGTCTGATGGTGAGACAGTGTATTTCCCATCTAACCTCATTGAGAATCTATTTGTCAGTAATGGTATGAGTGCGGGTAATACTCTGGCTGAAGCGCAAGTGCAGTGTTTATCAGAGATTTTTGAGCGAGCAGTCAAGCGCGAGATTTTGGAGGGAGAAATTGCCTTGCCAGATGTGCCTCTGGATATCTTGGCTAAGTATCCTAGCATTCTGGCTGGCATCCAAAGCTTAGAAGAACAAGGCTTCCCTGTATTGGTGAAGGATGCTTCTTTAGGTGGTATCTATCCGGTCATGTGCGTAACCTTGATGAATCCGCGCACAGGGGGTGTATTTGCATCATTTGGCGCTCACCCCAGTTTGGAGGTGGCTTTAGAACGAAGTTTGACTGAGTTATTGCAAGGCCGTAGTTTGGAAGGCCTCAATGATTTGCCACCACCTACGTTCGCTAGTGAAGCTGTGACCGAGCCTAACAACTTTGTAGAGCACTTCATTGATTCCAGCGGTATCGTATCTTGGCGCTTTTTTAGCGCTAAATCAGACTATCCATTTGTAGAGTGGGATTTTTCAGGAAAAGGCGAGAACTCGAATGTTCAAGAAGCAGAGGCTTTATTTGCTATTCTGAAAGAGATGGGCAAAGAAGCTTATGTGGCTATATATGATGAGTTGGGCGCTATAGCTTGTCGAATATTAGTGCCGGGTTATTCGGAGGTCTATCCAGTTGAGGATTTGATTTGGGATAACACCAACAAGGCTTTGTTGTTTCGCAAAGATATCCTGAATTTAAGTAATTTGGATAACGCAGAGTTGGCTGCATTGCTCGAGCGCTTAGAAAGTAACGAGCTTGATGAATATGGCGACATTGCTACTTTAATTGGTATTGAGTTTGATGAGAATACCGTCTGGGGTCAGCTCACTGTATTGGAGTTAAAGCTATTGATAAATCTTGCCTTAGAGCGATTTGAAGATGCCCATGAATTAGTTCGCGCATTTCTTCAGTACAACGACAATACAGTTGATCGCAAATTATTTTATCAAGCCTTAGATGCTGCTCTTGAGGTTCATCTCAATGATGATTTGGATATGACTGACTATGAAGTGAGCTTCCGCCGTATGTATGGTGACGCTAGGATGAATGCTGTCTTGGGCTCAATCGATGGAAGCGTTCGCTTTTACGGTCTGACACCTAGCAATTCCAGTCTCGTGGGTCTTGATAGACATCAGCGTTTGATGGACAGCTACCAGAAGCTACATAAAGCACGCTCAAGGTACGTAAAATCTCAATAAAGTCAGGGGATTCTAGATGAAGACATTAACTGCGGCTGAGGCCATTACATCTCGTATGTCAGTAAGGGCCTTTAAAAAAGATCATGTAGCAAAAGAGCTCATACTAAAGTTGCTCAATATTTCTGCGCGAGCTCCTTCGGGTACTAATACCCAACCTTGGAAGGCTTATGTATTAGAAGGGGAAGTTCTTCAAAAGCTTTGCACGCAAGTGTGCAATGCTTATGACAGCATTGCTGCGAATCCTGATCTAGCAAAAGAGTATCAGTCTGCATATGACTATTACCCAGCCAAATGGTTTAGCCCCTATATTGATAGGCGTCGTGAAAACGGATGGAGCTTGTATGGTCTGCTAGGCATTACTAAGGGCGATAAAGATAAGATGCACGCGCAGCATCGTAAAAACTTTGAAGCTTTTGGTGCGCCGGTGTGCATATTCTTCACAATCGATAAAGAACTTGGTAGAGGTTCCATGCTTGACTATGGAATGTTTCTGCAAAATATGATGGTTGCAGCCAGAGGAGAGGGTTTGGATACCTGCCCACAAGCTGCTTGGAATGACTACGCCAAGATCATCCTGCCATTTATTGGCGCCAAAGAGAATGAGATGCTCGTGTGCGGAATGGCGCTAGGATATGCGGACAAAAATGAGATAGTGAATACTTTTGCCACCCCTAGAGTCAGTGCCGAGGACTTTGCGACCTGGGTAAAGTAGTGATCCGGGACTGGAAATTTCAGTCTTTTTTGAGGATTTTGACCTCATTTTTATCCATTTTTCTAATTTCAAGGCTTCCTTAAGTCATTGAAAAACCTCATTTAAAGCCTAAAAAAGCAGGGTTTGAAAATATATATTGCTTTGCAACAAAAATATCTTGCATTTGGAAAATAGTGCTTTTAGAATGGTGCACCGCAATAAGAAATAACCCATTTAACTAAATAAGGATAAATCATGTTTCAGACTCAATTAAACGACCAATTAGCTGCTGCTCAAGCCAAAGCTATCGAAACTGCTAAACATTTGGCACAAGTTGCTGTTGAAAGCGCTCAAGAATTAGCTGAGATCAACCAAGCTGCTGCTAAAGATGCTTTAGTTGCCGCTCAAGATACAAGCACACACTTGTTAGCAATCAAGGATCCACAACAATTGGCTAAATTAGCTCAGCCAGAGGCTGCTCAAGAAGTTGCTAAGTACGCTGCTGCCTACCAAGCTAAAGTAAACGAAGTAGTGCGTAACGGCAACAAAGAAGTTGCTCAAGTAGTTGACGCTTCTATTGATGATGCGCGCGCTGATTTGGTTAAGTTTGTTAAAGAAGCTACTAAGACAGCTCCTGCTGGTTCTGAGGCTTATGTTTCTGCATTCAAAACTGCTTTTGATGCTTCACTCCAACAGTTTGACCAAGTTCGTGCAACAGCTACTGATGCATTTGCTAACTTTGAGAAGAGTGTTGATGCTGCTTTGGCAAACATTCAAGGTCAATTCGTTACTGCTAAACCAGCTGCTAAAAGCCGTAAAGCTGCTTAATACAGTCGCTTAACTCAGTTCATGACTCAGTTACATAGCTGAGTTAAATCACTGAGTTAAATCACTGAGCTAATTCGTTAGCATTTAGTTGTAATAAGAAAAAAGCCACCTGCGGGTGGCTTTTTTCTTTCCTTGGCCAGTTAGCTACTTAGTCAATCCAAGTAACAAAGTCTTCTTTAGGCTTTCTGACTTTTTTCAAGTTCAGTAGCCAGTCCTCATCTGCTTTTCTATATCCGAGAGGCATTATCACAACGCTACGCAAGCCCTTTGCTTTGAGATTCAGAATCTCATCAAGAGCGGCAGCATCAAAGCCTTCCATTGGTGTGGAGTCTACTTGCTCGTAGGCTGCTGCAATCAGGGCGGTGCCCAGTCCTATATACGCTTGCTTTGCAGCATGCGTGTAATTTGTCTCGGCATCTCTTGCGGTGTAACCACTAAGTAATTTTTGACGATAGATGTCACCAGCCTCGCTTTTGAAATTACGTAATTTCTCAGTCATATCAAATGCTTGATTAATGCGATCTGCTGTGTAGGTATCCCAAGCTGCAAAAACGAGTAAATGTGAAGAATCCACTATCTGAGTTTGATCCCAGGCGATGGCCTTAATTTGTTCGCGAATAGCTTTATTAGTAATGACAAGCACTTCATATGGCTGTAGTCCACTAGAGCTAGCAGTCAAACGTATTGCTTCTAGGATTTGCTCCACTTTCTCAGCTGGCACGGATTTAGTAGCATCCATTTTCTTTGTTGCGTAACGCCACTGTAGTTTTTCAATCAAACTCATGCTGTTTCCTTCAAAGTCGATAAAGAGGTAAAGATTGAATAGTGTAGTTGAAGGCTGCTAGATTTGCCCTTTTACTAGCGAATCCGGGAGATTGCTAATAAAAGCCAGTAGAGTCTTTGCTATTAAGATAATAAAAAAGGGAGCCAACAGACCCCCTTTTCGTTGTTACTACTTTCTCCCTTAAGCAGCGACGGCCTCTTGTGGCTCTGCGACTGAAGAGCGAATGAGGTAATCAAACGCTCCCAGCGAAGCCTTAGCACCTTCACCCATAGCAATGATAATTTGCTTATAAGGTATGGTGGTGCAGTCGCCTGCAGCGAATACACCTGGCAAAGAAGTTTCACCCTTAGCGTCAACGATTACCTCGCCATGCTTAGATAAATCAACCGTACCTTTGAGCCAATCGGTATTTGGTAATAAGCCAATCTGTACAAAGATGCCTTCAAGCTCAATAGTGTGCTCTGTCTTATTGGTGCGATCTTCGTAGCGTAAGCCATTCACCTTACCATTCGCACCCAATACCTCTTTAGTAAGGGCGCTCATAATGACGGTGATGTTGGGCATGCTTGCCATCTTCTTTTGTAAGACGGCATCAGCACGTAACTTGCTATCAAATTCGATGAGGGTTACATGGCTCACAATACCCGCTAAATCAATTGCAGCCTCTACGCCGGAGTTACCACCACCAATCACTGCTACACGCTTGCCTTTAAATAGAGGGCCATCGCAGTGGGGGCAATAGGCGACACCTTTGCCGCGGTATTCTTGTTCACCGGGTACATTCATCTCTCTCCAGCGTGCGCCAGTACTGATAATTACTGATTTACTACTCAGGACTGCGCCGTTGACTAATTCAACCTCAACGCCGTTGGCAGTTTTACGCAAGGCATTAGCGCGCTGCAAATTCATAATATCGACTTCGTAGCTCTTCACATGCTGCTCAAGTGCTTGAACCAATTTAGGTCCTTCTGTCTCTTTGACTGAGATGAAGTTTTCAATACCCATGGTATCCATGACTTGACCACCAAAACGTTCTGCCACAATACCGGTTCGAATCCCTTTGCGCGCGGCATAGATCGCTGCAGCTGCACCTGCAGGTCCACCGCCGATGACTAAAACATCATATGGATCTTTGGCAGAAAGTTTTGCGGCTTCTTCTTTGGGGCTTGCAGTGTCAAGTTTGGCAATAATCTCTTCAACACTCATACGACCTTGGCCAAATACCTCACCGTTTAAGATGACAGTCGGTACAGCCATGATTTGGTATTGATCTACTAAGGCTTGGTAAAGCGCACCGTCCACCATTTCATGGGTGACATTCGGATTGAGAGCCGCCATTAAGTTCAAAGCCTGAACAACATCAGGGCAGTTGTGGCATGACAAGGAAATAAATGTCTGAAAGCTCAGTTTTTCATCAAGTTTAATAATGCGATCAATAATCTCTTGCTCAACTTTTGCCGGATATCCACTGGCTTGAAGAATGGCCAAGATGAAAGAGGTCATTTCATGACCCATCGGCAGGCCAGCAAAGGTAATGCGCGCCACTTGATCAGTTTTGCTTACGGTAAAGCTAGGGATATGCTCAGCCTTACCATCAGTTTTGATGGTGATCTTGTCGGACTGTTCAGCAACTTCATTTAAAAGTTCTAACATTTGTTTTGAGCTGTCGCTCTCATCTACGCTAGCAACTAAAACGATAGGACTAACAATCTTTTCAAAATATACCTTTAGTTGAGATTTGATATTGGTGTCGAGCATGATGATTTCCTTGGGTATTTTTTAGGCGAGTCTATTGGGCAGGATCCGGTCCTCTCCAATAGACTCTCTTAAAGAGAGTCTATGGGTTAACTATTTAACTGAGCAGCTTAGATCTTGCCTACGAGATCTAAAGAAGGAGTCAATGTTGCTGCGCCTTCTTTCCACTTAGCTGGGCAAACTTCACCTGGGTGTGCGGCTGTGTACTGAGCAGCTTTCAACTTACGCAATGTTTCAGAAACGTCACGAGCGATTTCATTTGAATGAATCTCTGCAGTTTTGATAACGCCTTCTGGGTTGATGATGAAAGTACCGCGCAATGCGAGACCAGCTTCAGGGATATGAACACCGAACGCATTCGTCAAAGTATGCGTTGGATCGCCAACGAGTGGGAACTTTGCTTTGCCAACAGCTGGAGATGTCTCGTGCCAAACTTTGTGTGAGAAATGTGTATCAGTCGTTACGATATACACTTCAGCGCCTAATTTTTGGAATTCAGCATAATTTTCTGCTGCATCTTCAATTTCAGTTGGGCAGTTAAATGTAAATGCTGCTGGCATGAAAATGAGAACCGACCAATGGCCCTTGAGGGTTTCGTCATTAACGGTTACGAACTTGCCATTGTGGAAAGCTTCGGTTTTAAATGGTTGAACTGCTGTATTAATAATAGACATGCTGTACTCCTTGTTTTGGTTAATCAATTTCTTTAGTAGCTAATGCAACTAAACCAATTTTGAACCTCACTTGATTATTTGTCTAATGAATAAATTTGATTTTTGTTATCGAAAATATCGATAACCATATATCTACGCCTTAAGAGGTCTCAGGGACCAAATTGAAGCGATAAAATACCTTTATATTTGGGCTCAAGAGATCGATTGAGGGGGAAAAGGCATTTTTGATGATTGCCCACAAAGTCTATCATTGCCATGTCAGATACGTTGACTATTTTGAGAAAAGCGTTGAAAGCGTAGGCACTCTTACCAGCTCAAAGGGTGGAGCTAAAAAGAAGAGTTGAGGATTGCTTGTCTTGAATTCTTAATACTGTTTCTGAAATTGTAGGGCGGTTTTGATCGTCTGGAAATGAATGTCTACCGTACATTCAATTTCTTTGCCGTAGCCACCCGCCATGGAAAATGCAATTGGTAGTTGTCGGTCTAATGCATACTGAAATACCATTTCATCTCGCAGGCGCATTCCATCCTTACTGATTTTTAATCGCCCTAGTCGATCTCCCTCATGGGGGTCAGCGCCAGCTAAGAAAATGAGACAGTTTGCTTTGAACCGTGCCTCAAGTTGATCGAGACTTGCACTCAAGGACTGCAAGTATATTTTGTCATCGCATCCATCGGCCAGACCTACATCAAGGTCACTTTCTTCTTTTTGAAATGGGAAGTTATTTTCTCCATGAATCGAGAGTGTAAAAATAGAATCATCGTTTTGCAAAATAGATGCCGTACCATTACCTTGATGAACATCTAAATCAATCACGGCAATCTTGAGATGTTGACTTACTTCTTTTTGGAGGGTTCGTGCTGCGATGGCAGTATCATTGAATACACAAAATCCACTACCAGTATCTCGGTAAGCATGATGTGTACCACCCGCTAAATTAGCAGCAATACCCTCTTGTAAGGCGATTTTTGCTGCTTCGATAGTTGCGCCAGCAGAGCGGCGTGAACGCTCTACCATTTGCTCGCTCCAAGGGAAGCCAATTTCCTTTTGCTCTTGCGAAGAAAGCTTTCCTTCAATGACCTTGATGAGATAACTTGGATCATGCGCATACAGAATTTGAGTATCTGTTGCTGGTAGGGCCTCTACAAGTTGGAGATCAGTAAGCTTGCTAACCAAATCACGTAGACGAGAGTACTTTTCCATTGGGAAACGATGACCCATAGGAAGAGGTAATACAAAGTGATCGGTATAAAAGGCTTTCACGCTTTGATTAAACCTCGCGCGCGTATTCCTTAAGGATATTTAGGGGTACTGTCTCAAGCGCCTTAATGTGGGTGCTCTCAAGTTTAATGAATGGAGCACAATTGGCATTAAGTGCCTCTACCCAGCGATTGACGCACAAGCACCACTGATCGCCAGGCACTAAACCCGGAAACCGATATTCTGGTCTTGGAGTAATAAGATCATTACCCTTTTGTAGGCTAAATTGCAAAAACTCGTTTGTCACAATTGCGCACACTAAGTGACTGCCTACATCCTCCTCATTGGTTTTGCAGCAACCATCTCTAAAAAAACCTGTTAGAGGATCGAATGAGCAGGGTATGATCGGCTCCCCAAATACATTTAAAGCAATCTCTTTTTGCATAACAGCCTTAAAGTTTGTCCATCTGCCAGTTTATTGAATAAGCCGTAAACTTGCACAATCATGTCTGATTTAGAAAAGCTCACTTTGTTTTACGATGGCGCCTGTCCTTTGTGTCAGGCGGAGATTGTTTTTCTATCGGGACGCAATCAATCCAATCTATTAGGTTTTGTCGATATCAATTCTGCGCAGTTTGACCCACAAAAAGTCGGCGTCTCATGTGAGGATGCGTTGGCTGCTATGTATGGTCAGTTTGCTAGCGGTAAGTTAATTCAAGGTGTTGCGGTATTTCCTGAGGCTTATCGGCGCGCTAACTTGCCGCGTATGGCTTGGTTTTTCTCAATTAAGCTACTGCAACCATTCTTGAAATTAGCCTACCTCTTTTTTGCTAGGAATAGGCATGCTATTTCAAGTCTCTTGGGGCCGACAGCACTGCGTTTGGTGAGATTAAAAAAATCATGAAAATCATCTACCTTTTTTTGATATCGACTCTACTGTGCCTATCGGCAAAAGCTGGAATAGCGCGCGAGCCCTTGGAGCTACCTCAGCATTTAAGCTCTGCCAAGTTGCAAGGTAGTGGACGACTTACTTGGTGGGGGCTGCATATTTACGATGCCGCCTTTTATCGCGTAGGTGGTCTCTCATCGCCAGAGTTTGCGTTAGATTTGCGCTATCAAAGATCTTTCTCGGGTAAGTCCATCGCAAATCGTAGTGTTGAGGAGATGAAGCGTATTGGCGTATCAGATGATCAGGCTGCTCATTGGGGTAAAGAGTTGACATCTTTTTTGCCTAATGTGGAGTCAGGGCAAACCTTAACTGCGATCTATACCCCAAGGCAGGGTACAGCCTTTTATTTCGAAGGCAAGCAGATTGCCCAAATTCCTGGAGCAGAATTTCCGAAGGCATTTTTTGGAATCTGGCTAGACCCCAAAACCAGTGCGCCAAAACTCAGAACAGAATTACTAGGGCAAACATGTCCGCCACCACTTTTTAATGAGGCTTGTTAATCTATGAAATCTTTCTTTACTCGCTTAGGCTACGTTGTATTTTGTGGATTACTTTTAGTGGCGTGCACTTCACCTCAAGTTTCCCAATACGCTACAGAAAAACCTACTTTAGATTTGAGCGAATACTTTTCTGGAACGATCGATGCCTACGGCATCTTTACTGATCGAAGTGGCGAGGTAAAGAAGCGCTTTACGGTTCTGATTAAATCGAGCTGGACGATGGTGGATGGAAAAAAAGTCGGAACATTGGATGAAAGCTTTGAGTACTCAGATGGCGCAAAGCAAAAACGCATCTGGACCTTAACTGAGCAGTCTCCAGGTCATTACATTGGCAAGGCAGATGATGTGGTGGGGGATGCTCGGGGTCAATTGGCTGGTAATGCTCTGAACTGGACTTATACCCTCGCTTTACCAGTAGATGGCACGATTTACCATGTGCAATTTAATGATTGGATGTATTTAGTTAATTCCAAGGTAATGCTCAATAAGGCCAAGATGAGTAAGTTTGGTATCGAATTGGGTGAAGTCACTTTAAGCTTCTATAAGCGATAATTCACAGCGCTCAGCAAAAGTGCTTGATTTGTGTCACACTTTCTTGGAAGGCGCCATTGAGCGCCCAACCCAAGGAGTTCCAAATGAAACTGAAATTGAAGCAAGTCGCAATTGCGCTATCCTCTACTGGAATATTGTCCTTGGTGGCCTGTCAATCAATGGATCAAGGTGCAGGACAAAAGGCTAGTGCAAGTTTAGATTCCCGTTCTGGATCTCAAGCTAAAGGTGAAGTAAGTTTTGTGTGGCAAGGCAATGATGTTCTGATTAACGGCAAGTTCTCGGGATTAAAGCCAAATTCAGAACAAGGTTTTCATGTTCATGAAAAAGGTGATTGTTCGGCTCCTGATGCAACTAGTGCAGGCGGTCACTTTAACCCTGAAACGAAATCCCATGGCATGCCTAATAGCGGCATGAATCATGCTGGTGACTTGCCTAATATTCAATCCGATGCAAGCGGTAATGCTACATACATAGCAAAGTTGCATGGATTTGCAGTCAATACTGGACCAACCGGAATTGTTGGTCGTTCAGTAGTTGTGCATCGTGACCCTGATGATTACAAATCTCAGCCTGCTGGAAATTCTGGGCCGCGTATTGCATGTGGCCTGATTAAGTAAGCTATTTAATATATTCAAAGAAATAGGGTATTGCATGAGAATTGAAGATACCGATCCAGCGCGTCACGCAGGGATTGAATATCCAATGGAAGTAGGCGCACCTGTATTTGCGCCTATTAAAGTGACTGAAGAAAAAGACAAGGCTGTCAATGTTGCGCGTCAGAATGCCAAGCTTGAGTATGACCGCATCATGGAGCAGGCTGAAGTCTTAATGAAGCAAGCTAAAGCTCTGCAAGCAAGATTAGATGCCACAGAGATGGTCCATAGCGCTAAATTCAGTTTCAACCCTATCCACGGAAAAATTTATCACTTGTATTACGACAGCAGAAATAGTGTCAATGTATTAATACAAAATGGCCCGCGTGAGTGGAGTTGTGGCATTCCTGATGCTTGGACATACTCTATGGCGGTCAAAAAGTTAGGCGATAGTACTTGGGCAGTGGTTGAAGAGGACTCTCCTGGTACCCTTACTGTATGATTATTTTCTTAATAAAAAATATATAGGTGACATGTGACAAAAGCACGAGTAGTCAGTCTTACTGAGCTGGGTAGCGCAGACGTAATCAAAGTAATTGACAAAGAATTAACGCCACCTGCAAAAGGTGAGGTGCAGATTCGTCAAACTGCTATTGGCTTTAACTTCATTGATGTATATCAGCGCTCTGGCGTTTATCCCTTGGAAATGCCGACTGGTCTTGGTCATGAGGCTGCCGGGGTAGTTGAGTTAGTTGGTGAGGGGGTTACTGACTTTAAGGTTGGTGATCATGTTGTTTATATGAATGCTGGTATTGGTGCTTATGCAAGCGCACGCAATGTAGCTGCTGATAAATTAGTTTTGATACCGAGCAATATTTCTGATGAGGTTGCCGCTGCCGTTTTCTTTAAAGCAATGACTGCTCAATATCTGGTTCAAAAAACATATCCAGTTAAAGCTGGCGATATTGTGCTGGTTCATGCCGCTGCCGGTGGTGTCGGACAAATTTTGGCTGGCTGGGCAAAAGCGTTGGGCGCATTTGTTGTGGGTACCGTAGGATCTCCATCAAAATTTGCGGCTGCCAAGGAGGCTGGTTGCGATGCGGTAGTTGATTACTCGCAGCCTAATTGGGTTGAGGAGGTCATTAAGGCCGCTGGCGGTAAAAAAGCCAATGTCGTTTATGACTCCGTAGCTAAAACCACTTTCTTAGGTTCATTGGACTGCACTGCACCTTTTGGTACCGTAGCGTTGTTTGGTGCAGCTTCAGGTCCTGCTCCAGAAATTCAGCCAGAAATTCTGAATAAGAAAGGCTGCTTATTTTTAACTAGACCTTCAGTATTTCCGCATAATGCCACTGCAGCTTTATTAAAAGAAAATGCTAAGGCAGTCTTTGATGCCATTGCTAAAGGACAGGTCAAAGTACAGATTGGCGCTAAGTTTTCTTTGGAGCAAGCGGCTGATGCCCATCGTGCTGCAGAGGGAAGAAAAGTTTCAGGCGCGATTGTCATGATTCCATAATAGTGTCTAAAGATCTAAAAGCCCCGCGATAACAATGGCGGGGCTTTTTTATTTCTTAATCAGTCGTAACATTGAAGAATGAAAACACTTCTCCAAATCATTATCCCGGTCCAGTTGTTATTGAGTGGCTCCTTGGTTTGCGCTCAGATTCCGGATACACAGTACTCTCAGGGACTTTCCTATATCACTGGCGGTGTTGGCGAGGGCGAAACAGTGGCAATACTTGCCCAAGCCAAGCAATGGCCCTTATTGCTGGAGATGTCGCAAATTGAAAATGGAAGAGGGATTTGGATCTTTGGAGCCACTATCAAAATCATCGATTCTAAGAAGCAGGCTATTTTTGATGCGCAGGCAGATGGTCCGTATATGCTGATTAATCTTCTACCTGGGGATTATGTAATTGAGGCGGGCTATCAGGGTGTTGCTCAGAAGAGGGCGGTTTCCATTAAGTCTGACTCAGCGCAAAAGATTTTTCTTTTCTGGAAGTGATACTTTGCTAAATGACGCAATGCGTCATATGCCTAAAGATTAAATTTGGTCTATAGTTTCTTGATTAATATAAAAATCAGGAGATTCACACATGAAGAGCTTTGCATCTAAAGGTGGTTTGGGTTTATTGATCGCAGTGGCGCTTGCTTCTGGATCCTCGTATAGTAGTGCGCAGACCTCAACTGCAACGAGTGCTCAGGGAAAGACAGAAGCCCTTTGGCTTGGGCAAGCAGGATTTAGGATTAAATCTCCACAAGGGAAAATGATATTGATAGACCCTTGGATTACTGGCGGTCCAAAGACGCCTCCAATGTATAAAAATGATTTAGCAGCCATTGGACCAATTGATTTGCTTCTAGTTACACATGCACACGTTGACCATATTGGTGACGCACCCGCTATAGCAAAAGCAAACAACACTAAGCTATATGGCCCTGCTGATATGGTGACTCCGCTCACTACACTGGGAATACTGCCTGCAGATTTAGGTCATCGCTTTAACAAGACCGGTCGCGTGACTCCTATACCGGGAATTAAGGTGACTGCTGTACAAGCAGAGCATTCTTCTCTATTGGTTTGGAAAAATCCTGCTACCGACAAGATGGAGTCACATCCCGCTGGCGAGCCGATGGGTTTCATCATCGAACTAGAAAATGGCTTCAAGATTTGGCATATGGGTGACACTGGTTTATTTAGTGACATGAAATTTATTAGTGAGCACTACAAGCCAGATTTGGTGATGATTCCGATTGGTGGAAATTTCACAATGGCTCCAGATGATGCCGCTTATGCATTAAAAACTTGGATCAAACCAAAGATGGTGATTCCAATGCATTACAACTCTAACCCCATGACTAAGGGCACCTTAGCAGAGTTTCAGGAAGCGATGAAGGGTAGCAATATCAAAATCATCCCTATGACTGAGGGTGAAACGATCCAATTTTGAAGATTCATCTATATTTGAATTAACCCCACGCATTTGTGGGGTTTTTTTATTGATAAAGCTTGTATTTAGTTCGTATTAGTACTAAACTAGTCCTAGTTAGTACTTTATATGAGTCAAATGAACTTTTTACCTGTCCTGAGAAATCTGGTTTCTTCCTATCAAGCGTTTGATCGTTATTCTGCGGCCCATATTAAATCGATGGGGCTTACAACGACTCAGTTTGATGTGATTGCAACTTTAGGCAATCAGTTGCCGATGAGTTGTAAGGAGCTTGGTGAGAAGACGCTAGTTACTAAGGGTACGCTCACAGGTGTTTTAGAACGCTTAGAGTCAAAGGGACTCATTCTTCGTCAGGCGAATTCGGCAGATGCTCGTAGTCAGCTCATTGGATTAACGTCGGAAGGTCAAGCTGTATTCGAAAAGGTATTTCCTGAGCATTTAGAGTTTTTAAATCAAGCATTTAAAAAAATATCGTCAGATGAATTGAGGCAACTTGAGAAATCCCTCAAATTATTGAAAGACATCTTTAAACAAGCTGATTAATAGAAGGGGAATTAAATGAGCAAAGTAGCTGTAGTATTTCATAGTGGTTATGGTCATACTGTTAAACAGGCTGAAGCTGTTGCTAAAGGTTCCAATGGAACTCTAGTAGCTATTGATGCTGAAGGTAATATTACCGATGCGCAATGGACTGTTTTAAATGAGGCTGACGCGATTGTATTTGGCTCTCCAACCTATATGGGAACTGTAAGCTGGCAGTTTAAAAAGTTTGCGGATGCAAGTTCTAAGCAGTGGTTCTCGCAGCAATGGAAAGACAAGGTGTTCGGCGGATTTACGAATTCAGCAACGATGAATGGCGATAAACATTCTACGTTGCATTACTTCTTTACTTTAGCGATGCAACATTCAGGATTATGGGTTGGTACTGGATTGATGCCTTCAAATTCAAAAGCTGCTAAACGCGACGATATTAACTATGTAGGCTCATCTGCAGGTGCCATGATGCAAACTCCATCGGATGCAAGCGCTGATGAAGTCAATGTGGGTGACTTAGAGACAGCACGTCTTTACGGTGAGCGCATTGCCAAAATTACTAAGCAATTACGCGGTTAATGAGTAAAGTTAGATATACCTCTATTGCCATCATTCTTCACTGGGTGATGGCACTCTTGATCTTTGTAACCTGGTCAATTGCCATTGCCATCGATGATATGCCTTTAAGTCCTGCCAGAATTACGGGGCTGAGTTGGCATAAATGGCTGGGCGTTACTATCTTCTTTTTAGTGATCTTGCGTTTGCTTTGGCGGGCTATACATCCGGCGCCACCCCTCAAAGTTCAAATGCCTGCATGGCAAGAAATGGTGATGCAACTGACTCATTTCACTCTTTATTTGTTGATGGTGGCAATCCCAGTAATTGGTTGGTTAATGAGCTCCGCAAAAGGATATACCGTGAACTACTTTGGTTTATTTGAGTTGCCTGATTTGGTAGACAAAGATAAGGCTTTGGGTGATCAACTAAAGTTAATTCATGAGCTTTTAGCAAATGGACTGATGGTATTGGTTGGACTTCATATTTTGGCTGCATTGAAACATCAATTCATCGATAAAGATGGTTTGTTAGGTCGCATGACTTTTGGAGGATCCATTAATGAAAAGTAATTTCTTGCTTCGAGTTCCAACATTGCTGAAGGCGCTACTCCTTGCTTTTATGATGGGTGTTATTAGCTCTTCTTATGCAGCAGAGTATTCCTCTATTGATATAGCTAAAAGTAAGATTACTTTTACGAGCAAGTTGATGGGTTCGAAAATCTCCGGAAATTTTGGAAAATTTTCTGGAAAGGTTTTATTTAATCCGGATGAGCCCGAAAAAGCGAAAGCGAATATCGTGATTGATATTGCTAGTTTTAATGCTGGTGGAGATGAGTTACAAGAAGAAGCCAAAGGTAAAGACTGGTTTAGTGCCAAACTCTTCCCTATGGCCAGTTATGTTACCGAATCTATCAAGACTACCGGACCAAATAGTCTTGATGTCCGTGGAACGTTGACGATCAAAGGCAAGGCTATACCGCTATTGATTGCTGTGAAGTACCAGCCACAAGGCAAGCAGATGCTTTTTGATGCGAACTTTCAGGTGTTGAGATTAGATTTTGGTCTGGGCGCTGGAAATTGGGCTGATACCTCTGCAGTCGCTAATGAGGTACCGGTCAATGTGCATTTAGTTTTAAATCAAAAATAGTTTTACAAATTTATTCACATTAACTGACTTACTCAATTTTTAATTAGGAGAATTACATGAAATCAAAATTACTCATCGCCTTATTTGCGGCAATCGGTTTGAGCTCGGCTTTTGCTGCCCCAGTAACTTATGGAACTGATGCAAATCATACTTTTGCACAATTTGAATACAATCACTTAGGTTTTTCAAAGCAAACTAGCCGTTTTAATACTGTCACTGGCACTGTAACCATAGACCAAGCTGCTAAAAAAGGTAGCGTCGATATTACGATCGATACAAAATCCGTCGATACGGGATCCACACTCTTTAATACCCATATTCAAAGCGAAGATTTTTTATCAACCACCCAGTTTCCAACTGCGAGCTTTCAATCTAACGACATGATTTTCAAAGGCGATAAGCCAGTTGCCTTGAAAGGTGTGTTGACTCTAAAAGGTGTAAGCAAGCCAGTAACCCTAAACATTACTAACTTTGAGTGCAAAAAGCATCCAATGTCTGGCGCAGATTACTGTGGTGCTAATGCTGAAACTAAGGTTAAGCGTACAGAATTTAATATGGGCAAATATGCGCCGAACGTAGGTGACGACGTTACTATTTTGATCGCCATTGAGGCATCCAAAAAGGACTAAGGCACTCTGTTGTATCGATGTAGTCTGAAAAACCACCTTCGGGTGGTTTTTTCTTTGCAGGGCAACTCCGTCTATAATCTTATAAGTAATTGAATTAGAAGGAAATATTTCCTGAAATCCACTTTGGCTAGTTTGACAGCCCACAGGGGCTCTTGGACAATGCCAGGGGTGGTGATTCATGCCGCAAGCCCTCATGACTGTTGATACCTACTTCTCCTTAAAAAAGCCGCTTTTGGTTCTCGAAGCTCGTGGGCTGGCTTGTATTCGTGGTGAACGACTGCTATTTCAAAATCTCAATCTGAAAATCAGCGCTGGTGAATGTTTGCATATCCGTGGCGAGAATGGCGTCGGTAAAACAAGCTTATTAAGACTCTTGACTGGCTTATCCAAGCCCGAATCTGGAGAGGTGTTCTGGAATGGCGCGGTTACCTCTAAAGAGCCAGCACACTATCATCGCGAGCTTCTATTTCTGGGGCATCGTGACGCATTAAAAGAAGATTTAACAGCGCTCGAAAATTTACGGCTTTATGCGGCACTAGATACTATTAAGTTATCAGAAGATAAAGCATTAGCTGCTCTCTGGCGTTTTGGTTTGCGTGGGCGCGAGCACTTACCGGTTAATTGTTTATCAGCTGGGCAAAAGCGTCGTGTATTGATGGCTCGCATGCTGACTCGTCAAGCAAAGCTATGGATCCTAGATGAGCCATTCAACGCACTGGATGTTCATGCAATGGGGGCTTTGCAAGGACTTATTGCAGAGCATCTAGAACAAGGTGGTCTAGTGATATTGACGAGTCATCAAGAGATAAACCTCTCGCAGGTAAGGGTGTTAGATCTATGAGCGCCTTGCTAGCAATGATTCATCGTGACTTGCTCTTAGTAATGCGCCGTAAGAGCGAGGTTCTTACAGCCCTTTTCTTTTTTGTAGTGGTGACCAGCTTATTCCCTCTGGGTATTGGTGCGGATACTGCCTTGCTGCGCAAAATTGCGCCAGGCGTTCTTTGGGTTGCAGCTTTATTATCAACTTTGTTGGGTTTGCAGCGCATGTTTGCTGCCGACTACCAAGATGGCTCTTTGGAGCAGCTTGCTTTATCGCCTCAGCCAATGGTGTTGCTTGTGACCGGAAAAATTATTGCTCACTGGATGGTGTGTGGATTGCCGCTTGTGCTTTTGGCTCCTGTTATTGGTATTCAGTTTGGACTGGATGTCAGCTCTTTAACTGTATTAATGGCAACACTTTTACTGGGTACACCAGTGCTATCCTTGGTAGGCTCCATAGGTGCTGCATTGACCTTGGGAGTGAGGGGTGGCAGCGTCTTATTAAGCTTATTGATCCTGCCTTTATATATACCCGTACTCATTTTTGGTGCCGGTGCTGTTTATGCAAATAGTGTGGGATTAGACGCAACAGGTCATTTTTCATTGTTAGGCGCATTATTGATTTTAGCTTTAGCATTTATTCCTTGGGTAAGTAGTGCAGCTGTAAAGATTGCGATTGAATGAGTCAGGTAAATAATTTTTCTAATCACCGCTTAGTGAACTGGTTTCAGTTATCTAGTCCAAGCGCCTTTTATCCGGTAGCGGGTAAGCTCATTCCGTTCTTTTGGGCGCTTACCTTTCTATTCGGCGCTGCTGGCCTATGGGTCAGCTTTTTTGTTGCTCCAGTCGATGCCGTCCAAGGGCAGGGCTATCGCATTATTTTTATACATGTACCCGCATCTTGGATGTCGATGTTCATTTACCTAGTTATGGCTGCTTGGGCAGGATTGGGTTTGATTTTGAATGCCCGCTTATCTGCCATGATGGCGCAAGCACTTGCTCCAATTGGCGCATGGATGGCGTTTTTATCTCTGTGGACTGGCGCCTTCTGGGGTAAGCCAATGTGGGGTGCTTGGTGGGTTTGGGATGCACGCCTGACTTCGGAGTTAATTCTCTTATTTCTTTACCTAGGTTTTATTGCTCTAAGAGCCTCTATTGATGATCCTCGTCGTGCCGATAAAGCGAGCGCTATCTTGGCTTTAGTCGGCGTTGTGAATGTACCTATTATTTATTTCTCGGTGAAGTGGTGGAATACCTTGCATCAAGGCGCTTCTGTTTCATTAACCAAAGCACCCGCAATGGCTCAAACTATGCTCTTAGGAATGCTTTTAATGGCTTTGTGCTTTTGGATGTACACGATTGCGGTCACCTTAATGCGAGTAAGGGCAATCATTTTGGAGCGTGAGGCCCATACTGATTGGGTGAGACAATTGATTGAGGTGAGAAACTGATGTGGAATAGTCCTTCCGAGTTTTTTGCCATGGGCGGCTATGCACTCTATGTATGGAGTAGTTTTGGTATTTGTTTCTTAGTGTTAATTTTAGAGCTCCTAATGGTGCGTGCTCGCTTTAAAGCAATTGTAAGCAGATTAAAGCAAGAGCAATTGGCAGAGCGGTTTGATAAAGAGATTGGTAATTGAAGCCTAGACATAAACGCACTTTGATTGTTATTGCCGTGCTCATCGCCATTGGTGTAGCCGCACTCTTAATCTTGAACGCCCTTAATAGTAATATTGCTTTATACGTTACCCCAAGTGAGGTAGCTGCAGGTAAAGCGCCTCAAGGGCAGGCCTTTCGCATTGGTGGCATGGTTAGAGATGGCTCATTAAAGCGTGATGGCTTAACAGTGCGCTTTGTGATTACCGATCTTGTTAAGGATATTCCGGTTGCCTATACAGGTATTCTTCCAGACCTTTTTAAGGAAGGTAAGGGAGCAGTGATTCAAGGTCGTATGAATGCGAGTGGTGAGTTTATTGCTAGTGAAGTACTTGCAAAGCATGATGAGAACTATATGCCTCCTGAGGCTAAGCACGCTTTGGAACAGGCTCAAAAAAATGGCAGCAACGATGGAACTAACGATAGAACTAACAAGGGAAGCAATAAATGATTCCTGAGTTTGGGCATTACGCATTAGTTCTGGCGCTGTGCATTGCGATTATTCAAGGAGTGTTGCCACTACTGGGTGCGCACTTTGGTCGTCGTGATTGGCTAGTGTTGGCTAGGCCTGCTGCACAAACTGTTTTCTTATTGTTAGCAATTGCCTTTGGAATTTTGGCGTGGAGTTTCTACGTCAACGATTTTTCTGTTCTCTATGTGGCTGAGCACTCTAATTCACAGCTCCCAGTGATTTATCGTTTAGGTGCTGTATGGGGTGGTCACGAAGGCTCTCTCTTGTTATGGATTTTCTTGTTAGCTACCTGGACCATTCTGGTCTCCCAGCTTTCAAAAGCACTCGATGATTTCATGGTAGCGCGCGTGATTGGCGTATTGGGTTTAGTTACTAGCGGTTTGTTGTTATTTGTCCTAACAACTTCTAATCCATTTGAACGTTTATTGCCTGCAGCGCAAGATGGGCGCTCTTTAAATCCGCTCTTACAAGATCCGGGCTTGGTCTTTCATCCGCCGATGTTGTACATGGGCTATGTGGGCTTCTCTGTCGCCTTTGCTTTTGCTATTGCTTCTTTATTGTCCGGTAGATTAGATGCTGCTTGGGCGCGTTGGTCACGTCCATGGACGACGGCAGCCTGGGTCTTTCTGACCTTGGGAATTGCCTTAGGTTCTTGGTGGGCGTATTACGAATTAGGCTGGGGTGGCTGGTGGTTCTGGGATCCTGTTGAGAATGCCTCATTTATTCCCTGGTTAGTGGGTACTGCTTTATTACATTCTTTAGCGGTAACTGAGAAGCGTGGTGGCTTTAAGAGTTGGACGGTGCTCTTGGCGATTACAGCATTCTCCTTGTCACTATTAGGCACCTTCTTAGTTCGCTCTGGTGTATTGACTTCAGTGCATGCGTTTGCGACTGATCCACGACGCGGTATTTTTATTCTGATCTTTTTATCGCTAGTAGTTGGATCATCTCTGGCACTCTACGCATGGCGGGCGCCAAAGAGCTCAATGGGTGGAAAATTTAGCTTAAGCTCAAGAGAAACTTTTATTTTGCTTGGTAATGTCTTTCTGGTGGTTTCTGCTGGATCTGTTTTACTGGGGACGCTCTATCCCTTGTTGATCGATGCATTACATCTTGGCAAGATTTCTGTAGGGCCCCCTTACTTCAATAGCGTATTTGTTCCCATCATGGTTCCTTTGCTGGTATTAATGGGAGTTGGTCCATGGACAAACTGGAAGCAAAGTAATTTGCTCGCCATCATCAAGCATTTGTGGCTTGCTGGATTGGTTGCTGTACTTGCAGGTATAGCTATTCCCCTGATCATGGGCCAATTTACCTGGCTTGCAGGGATGGGCTTCATGCTGGCTTTTTGGGTGATTGCCTCTGGTTGTATGCAAGTTGCTCGCCAGGCTAAAGCTGGTAAACCGACACGTTCTTTTATTGGTATGCAGGTAGCGCATCTGGGAATTGCAGTGTTTGTGATTGGCATCACAATGGTTGGTGCTTATCAAGAGGAAAAAGATGTACGCATGGCAGCAGGCGATACAGTCAGTGTTGGCGGCTATCAAATTCAGTTGCAGAGTGTAAACAATGCTCTTGGTCCGAACTATCGAGCAATGCGCGGAACATTTGTGCTTTCAAAAAATGGCAGTAATCAAATTAGTCTCTATCCTGAAAAGAGAAATTACTTCTCATCAACCATGCCGATGACAGAGGCGGCGATTGATGCAGGTCTTACACGAGATATTTATGTCTCTTTGGGTGAGGAGTTGGGTGATCAATCATGGGCTGTGCGTGTTTACTACAAGCCATTTGTGGATTGGATTTGGGGTGGTTGCTTATTGATGGCATTAGGTGGTGTATTGGCCATGTCAGATAAGCGTTATCGCTTGAAGCTAAAGAGCAAATTTTCATGAAAGCCAAATTTTTAATTCCACTCATATTGTTTATTGGCTTGGTGGTCTTCTTAGCTATTGGATTAAATCGTGACCCACATGAAGTTCCTTCTCCATTAATTAATAAAGCAGCGCCAGTATTTGAGGTCTCTCAATTAGCTGATGCTAATAAAACGTTCTCACCAGTAAGCATGAAGGGCCAAGTTTGGGTTCTGAATGTGTGGGCCTCCTGGTGTGTCGCTTGTCGTGAAGAGCATCCTGTTTTAGTTGAGCTGGCTAAATCTCAAGTAGCACCAGTAGTTGGCCTGGACTATAAAGATAAGCGTGAAGAAGCACTGGCAATGCTGGCAAGACAAGGCAATCCATATGTGCTCTCTGTTTTTGATGGTAATGGTCGGGTAGGTATTGACTACGGTGTTTATGGAGTTCCTGAGACCTATATTATCGATAAGGTAGGCGTGATTCGCTTTAAGCATATTGGTCCGTTAACCATGGATTTATTAAATCAAAAAATTTATCCTATGTTGACTGCGCTAAAGAAATCATGAAAAAGATTTTTTTAATTGGTCTTTGTGTCATGGGGCTAGGTAGCGCCTTTGCAAACGAGGCGGCTCCTTTAGCTGACGATCCAGTAACAGAGCAGCGTCTGATGAGTATTTCTGAAGAAATGCGTTGTCTGGTATGTCAGAACGAGTCTTTGGCAGGCTCACGTTCAGAATTAGCGAATGACCTGCGTCGTGAAATCCGAATCTTGATTAAAGAGGGTAAGAGTGACGATCAGATTCGTAACTTTATGGTAGAACGCTATGGCGACTTCGTGCTTTATCGTCCGCCCGTCAAACCGGTGACTTGGTTGCTTTGGATTGGTCCATTTGTTATTTTGATTATTGGTATCGCAGGTCTATTGGCTTATTTACGCCGTAGAAATAGCAGTGTCCCCAATGTGATTTTGACTGACTCTGATAATCAGAAAATCGATGCGTTACTAAACTCAAGCAATCAGAAAGAAGGATGAATTCAGTGGCTAGCTTTTTGATTCCTGCTTTCTTGCTCTTAGTATTGGTCTTGGTATTGCTGCTGCGCCCTTTTATTTTTCCGGCAAAGAGTAAGGCTACATCGCGTCGTCAGATGAATGCTGTCATATACCGAGAAGAGTTAGATAAATTAGAGGCCGAACATACCGCTGGTGTCATGATATCTAGCGATTATGAGATTGCTCATGCTGAAATGCGTCAGCGCCTTTTCCAGGATACTATTGAGGAAGATGACCAAGAGGTTGCAGGCTCGACCAAGAAAACAGCCATTGGGCTATGCATCTTTATTATCCTGTTGTCGTCAGCGCTCTATTTTTCTTTTGGAGATGTTATTCGAATCGCCCAAAGAGGCTCTGAGCAGCCAGTGACCCAAGAGGGTATCGAAAAAATGGTGGCGGAGTTTGCCATCAAGATGGAAAAAGACCCTAGTAACTTAAAAGGCTGGGCGATGCTTGCGCGCTCTTATCGTATCTTGGGTCGCAATGAAGATGCAGCTAAGGCGTATGCACGTGCTGGCAACTTTATTGATTCTGATCCCCAGCTTTTAGCTGACTATGCGGATGTCTTGGCTGCAAATGCCAATGGTAATTTTGCCGGCAAACCGTTGCAATTAATTAATCAGGCCTTAAAGCTAGACCCTGATAATTTGATGGCACTATGGCTGTCGGGAACCGCCGCTTATAGTGTAAATAATTACAAGGCAGCTGTTAAAACTTGGGAAAGGTTGGCAAAACAGGTTCCGCCTGATTCTGATGAAGGACGTGCTATTCAGGGTTCCATAGCGGATGCTCGTGCGAAAGGTGGTTTGGCAGCGACAAGTCCATTGTCTACCCCAGCACCTATCCTAGCACCCACGCCATCTTCTAACGCTTCATCTGGAAAAGTGATTAGTGGCAAGATTGAATTATCTACTGAGCTTAAATCTAAAATTAAATCAGGCGATATTGTGATGGTGATTGCTCGTAAGCCTGGAGAGCGCATGCCGGTTGCGGTCTTAAGAGTGCCTGTGGGGGATTTTCCAATGAGCTTTGCTCTCAATGATTCTTTGGCTATGAATCCAAGTGCGCCTCTATCACAATTAACTGAGGCGAGTGTTGAAGTGCGCATCTCCAAGACTGGTATGGCTAAGCCGGAAGTCGGAGATTTAATTTCCACCGTTCAAACTATTCAGGTTGGCAGCAAAAATGCACGGCTCCTGATAGACCGGGTACGTCAATAAGACCTAGCCTCTGCCTACAAAAGGCATCTTCGTGGTCATCATCGTCATCGAGAGGATTTTGACGGAAGTCTTGCCAATACAAGTCCTTACAACAGTGAATAAAGTAACTTTTTACTGAATTTATGATTATTCTTTAGGGTCTTTAAGAGCCTCATCTTTGCGTGAAATATTTGATCCATTTTGAAACCTTTTCCTAATGTCATGCTCGGGGCATAATGCAAAAAACAATAGAGATTTTTATGAATTACATCAAAAAACAAATTTACAATCCCGTGGCTTTGGTTGTAGCTTTTTTTGCCTTATTAACCATTCTTTTTGGTGTGCTTTGGATTTTGGTTCCCCCTCCGCCAAAGTCAATAGAAATGGCCACAGGCTTCCCTACAGGTCTTTATTACCAGTTTGGAGAGCGATTAAAGACAGAATTATTTAAAGATGGTGTAGATCTTCAAGTTCGATCTACTGGCGGGACCTTAGACAACTTAGCTCTATTGAATGATCCTCGGTCTGGAGTGGATTTTGCAATGGTACAAGGTGGTGTTGCTCATGTGAACGACTATCCTAATTTGGTGTCGGTAGCAGGAATGTTTTATGAGCCAATTTGGGTTTGGTATCGTGAGGGCGCCTTCAAAAATAGTGATGGATATCTGAGTATTCTGAGCCAGCTAAAAGGTAAGCGTGTCTCTATTGGTAACGAAGGAAGCGGGACGCTGGTACTCGCCCAGAATTTGTTACAGGCTAGCGGTATATCAGAAAAAGAAATTGGCGCACAGAAGCTCAAGCCTGATGAGGCTATAGCTAAACTGAGTAATGGTGAATTAGATGCAGTATTTATTGTGGCCGCAGCAGAGGCACCAATTTTGAAAAAGTTTTACTCCATTCCTGGAATTCGGTTGATGGATTTTGATCAGGCGGATGCTTACACTCGTAATCTTACGTATTTATCTAGGGTCACTGTACCCAGAGGGTTGTTGAGCATTGAGCATGATCTGCCTCGCCGTGATATTCAAGTGATGGCTGCTACTGCCACCTTGGTCGCCCATGATAATGTTAGTCCAGCGATGGTTTCACTGTTATTAAGTGCTTCGTACGATATCCTCAAGTCCTATTCGCGCCTACAAAAAGTCGGAGAGTTTCCTTCTAGCGCTGGTTTAGATTTCCCATTGCATGTAGATGCAGAAATCTACTTAAAAGATGGTCCTTCATTTCTGCACCGCCACTTACCCTTCTGGACAGCAGTGTGGGTTGGACGTTTTGTAAAAATTATGATTCCATTATTAGTGGTCTTGATACCACTATTTACCTATATTCCATCAGCTAAGAATTTCTTCTTACGACTCAAGCTAGCGCAGGTGTATGAGGAGCTGAAGGTCATCGAGAGGAATGCTCTCAATACTGATCTAAAAGAAAAGAATTTTAGGGATCTAGAAGACATTGAAAGACGGGTCGGCAATATAAAAGTGTCTATGTTAGATGCCAAAGAGCTCTATGACCTTAAAGGTCATGTGGGCGAAGTCCGCATGCGCTTGAGTTTGCTTCGTTAAAGTAATTAAGAGAGACGAGATGAATACAAAACTTCAGAAACTATTTTTTATTTTGGGGATCGGAATTTCTCTTACGGTTCAAGCGCAAGCTTATCCAAGCAAGTCAGTATCTCTGGTGGTTCCTCAGGCAGCTGGCGGAACAAATGATATTGTTGCTCGCCTGATTGCACCTGCATTTGGTGAATCTATTGGTGCATCTGTTGTGGTTGAAAATAGACCTGGCGCTGGCGGCAATATTGGTACGCAAAGTGTTGCGCGTGCACCAAAGGATGGTTACACCTTGTTGCTGACAATTAATAGTGCGCAAGCGATTAATCCCTCTCTGTATAAAAACGCTGGCTTTGATCCAGTCAATGATTTTGTGCCACTGTATTACATTGGTGCCACGCCATACGTATTAGTTTCTCCGCCGGGTTCGCCATATAAAACGTTGGCTGATGTTGTGATGGCAGCCAAGAGGAAACCAGGTGAATTATCTTACGCATCAGCAGGTAATGGCACTATCAGTCATTTATTGGGCGCTATGCTCAATGCTAGTGCTGGCATTGATATGCAGCATATTCCTTATAAGGGCGTGGCTCCGGCAATCAATGATGTCTTGGGGGGACAGGTTCCTTTAGCATTTGCAAGTTTGCCGTCAGCACTCAATTACATTAAAGCAGGCAAGCTACAGGCTATCGCTATTAGCTCTGCAAAGAGATCTAGCGCAGCTCCAGAGATTCCGACTATTGCAGAAACCTATCCTGATTGTGTTGGGGAGGTTTGGGTAGCAATGTTTGCCCCGATTGGTGTCAATGGGGATGTTGTGAAGAAGGTGCAGGTCTCTATGGATAAAATCATGTCTAAATCAGACGTGCGTGATAAGTTAATTGCACAGGGCTTGGATCTTGCTCCAGTGCCCTCTAACAAGCTGAGCTCTTTGTTAAAGGACGAGTTAGCAAAATGGGCAAAGATTGTGAAGGCATCCGGTGCTCAGCTAGATTAATGTATTCGAACCAACTCAGTTCTGCGGCATCCCCTAAAATAGAGCTATGACAAGCGTCGGCCTTGCGCCTCCACTGACCCCCCTCAAGCGGATTGATGAAGCTTTGCGTAATGATGGCTATGCAGTGTTGTCTGCGGAGACTGTTGCAGAATTTAGCCATGTTGCGCTATCTAGCCTGCAGGGTCTCAATCAGTTTTGGGAAAATTTACCGCGTGATCCTTATTTAAAAGATGGTGGTCGGTATCGCTTTCGTCGTCATGCCAGCTATCAGATCAAGGGCGATGAACTTTCTTTGGTGCCACATCGTGCACACTGGCAATCAGTAGATTACAACGCGCTACATGGTGGTATTGAGCGCTGGTTTGAGCCTATACAGAGTGAGCTAATCTGTAATGCTGCTTGGCAATCGGTCTTGCTCGGACTGGCACATATTTTGAATGGACTCAAACCTGTGAATACTTGGTTTGTGGAAGCGCATCAATTTCGGATTGATACGACTGATGGTATCGGAAGACCTACGCCTGAAGGTGCACATCGAGACGGTGTTGACTTTGTAGCAGTCTTTTTACTCGATCGCTCCGGTATTAAGGGTGGCGAGACCAGGATCTTTAATGCCTCTGGGTCAACAGGTCTGCGCTTTACTCTTACGCAACCTTGGTCTGTTTTGCTGATGAATGATCAGCGCATGATTCATGAATCTACGCCGATTCAGCCCTTGGAAAAATACGGCTATCGCGATACCTTGGTGCTCACCTACCGCTCCAACGGCTTCCAAGATTCTCCTAATCGTAGTCAGCAATAAGCTAGCTGCATTACTCTGGCTCCATCCCCGCTTCTTTAATAGCCTTTGCCCATTTAGCAGTTTCTATTTTAATTTTTTGACCAAGCGCCTCAGGCGTACCGGGTTGTGTTTCAAAACCATTTGCAGAGAGCCGATCAACCAAGTCTTTTGATTTAGCAGCACTATTGATGGCGTGATTCAGTTTGAGGACGGCATCTTTTGGCATACCGGCAGGACCAAACGCAGCAAAAAAGGCAATCAGTTCATAGCCTTTGGTGCCCAAAGCTTCATTTACGGTGGGTAATTCGGGAATGGCAGGTGAGCGCTTCAATGATGTGACGGCAAGGCCGCGAATCTTTCCTGCTTGGACCTGTGGCAAAGAGACTCCAAAGTCAGAGGTGAACATATTAACTTGTCCGCCAATGAGATCTGTCATGGCATTAGGTCCACTCTTGTATGAAACGCCAATCATTTTGATATCAGCAAAGCTGGCTAGCATTTCAGAAGAAACACGCTGGGATGTGCTTGCATAAGCGAAGGTTATTTTTCCAGGATTAGCCTTAGCTAGTGATACAAATCCATTGAGTGACTTTACTGGCATTTCATTATTGACCGCAACAATGAGTGGCGCTGATCCAAAAAATCCAATAGGAGTGAAGGCAGTATCTTGGTTATAGGGCAAATTTTTCACTAAGCTTTTTAGAGCTGCATTAGTGCTGTTTGTGCCAATTAAAATCGTGTAGCCGTCTGCGGGGGCCTTGGCAACAAAATCTGCGCCAATGAGGCCATTTGCTCCAGGGCGATTCTCAATCACTACTGGCTGACCTAATGTCTCCACCATCTTAGCTGCAAATGTACGTGCAATTTGATCGGTTGTACTGCCGGGGGCGAACGGAACAATTGCCTTGATGGGTTTAGAGGGGTAGTTGTCGGCAATGACGAGGGGGCTTGCAAAACCAAGGAATAGGCTAGTGACGATTTGTAATAAATGGACTGTCAAAGAATTACTGTTCATGCGATCTCCGTATTATTTTCAATAGTGTAGCGGGTCTGGCTTCCTCTGGGCGAGTAGAATAGATTGTCGTTTCTACTGACTATTTATGCGCCATCGTACTGCTGGTTATACCCCCCTGATGCTCATGGCACAAACCTGTGCTTTATTGGGCTTTGCTTGTTACGCAGTTGTCTTAACCACTTTGCAGGATGAGTGGCGACTAACTAATTTGCAGTCTGGTTTGATTGCTAGTGCTTTCTTCTTTGGCTATATGCTTGCTGTTCCGCTCGCTACTGCTTTAACAGATCGGGTTGACGCTCGCAAAGTTTATATCATTGGCGGCCTTTCAGCGACTTGTGGTCTTTTGGGCATGAGTATGTTGGCCTGTAACTTTTGGACTGCATTATTTTTTATGGCTTTAAATGGTGCCGGTCTTGCTGGTACTTATATGCCAGGTCTCAAAATTTTGTCTGATCGTATTCAATCTGGAGAGCTAACAAGGCATATTGCTTTTTATACCGCCTTCTTTGGGATTGGCACTGGATTTTCTTATTTATGTTCAGGCTGGATATTAAGTGCATTGGGTTGGCACTATGTTTTTGGCTTGATTGCCTTGGGCCCATTTACTGCATTTCTAATTGTTCTATTGTTTATTCCAGCGCTGCAACATGAGAAGTGGAAAGGTCCTATCAATATACATTTACAAGACATTTTTCCGGTAGATAAGTGGAGATTAGTCCTGCAGGATAAAAATGCATCAGGATTTATTTTTGGGTATACCGCACATTCCTTGGAACTCTTTGCCTCTAGAAGTTGGATTGTTGCTTTTTTTGCCTTCTGTGCTATTGCCTATGGTGAAAACTTCCTTCTGGCAGCAACTACGTTAGCTGGCGTGATTAATTTCTTTGGCGTACCTTCTTCTATTTTGGGTAATGAAATTGCCTTAAAGGTAGGGCGTCAAAAATGGGTTTGTATTGTGATGCTCACTAGCGCAGCAATGGGTGTTGCATTAGCTTCCTCTACAGGACATTCTTGGTGGTTGGTCGTTGCCTTGGCCATTGGCCATGCAATATTTATTATGGCAGACTCCTCAACACTAACCGCGGGCTTAGTCATTAGTGCACAGGAAAATATCAAGGGTGCCGCTATGGGTCTCCACTCATTAATGGGTTTTGGTGGTGGTTTATTAGGCCCAGCTATTTTTGGTTTTGTGTTGGATGTCTCTGGCTCTCGCACCTCTCCGATTGCTTGGATATGGGCCTATATTGCTGTGGTGATGTGGGGTGTTCTATTCGTCATTTATGAGCGTCGTAGGGGTTGGGGTAGTAAAGCTCAAGTTAGCAATTAGAAGAACCGGATGAGCCAAAAACATTCTTTAGTTTGTTACCACTGCTCGAGTCACATTCTACCGAACGAGTTAATCAAAGCGGAATTAGGTGGTGAGCCCCATTCGTTTTGTTGTCCGGGTTGTATGGCGATTGCGCAAACGATTCATGGTGAAGGCTTAGAGGTTTTTTATGCTAGGCGTTCGCAGTCTAGCGACAAGCCAGCGGCCTATCTTGCTAGTAACGACATACCAGAGAAACTAAAGCCTTATGATGATCCTTCATTGCGAGCTCGTTTTACTCGCTCATCAGGAGATGCCGGAGATCTAGAGACAACTTTGCGCTTAGAAAAAATTCGTTGTGCAGCTTGTATTTGGTTATGCGAACAACATTTACGTCGTAATGTAGGCGTTCAAGATGTGCAAATTAATTACGTCACACAAAAAGTCATAGTGCGTTTTTCACCAAGCAAAACAAGTCTGGCTAAATTACTCTTTGAGATTGAGCGAATTGGCTATGATGCTTGGCCATTTGAGTCTTCCCAATCTTTAGATTGGGCTAAAAAGGAAAGGCGCAGCCTTCTTTTGCGCCTGGGTGTAGCAATGCTTGGCATGATGCAGGTAATGATGTATGCCTGGCCTACTTACGTCGGCGCCGATATCACCCCTGAGTTTTCAGCTCTATTGGGCTGGACTAGTTGGGCCTTGACTGTCCCGGTGATGGTGTATTCAGCCGGGCCAATATTCCAAGCGGCATGGCGAAGTATCCAGTCCTTTAAGCAAACTTATATGTTAGGTATGGACGTTCCAATTGCCCTGGCCCTTGCTTTGGCATTTATTGCAGGCACTATCAACTTAGTAACGGGTGCAGGGCATAGTTATTTTGACTCCATCACGATGTTTGTTGCTTTTATATTAGCCGCAAGATACGTAGAGCTATTAGCAAGACAAGATGCGCAAAGTGGGGCGGAAGCTTTAGCAAAGCAATTGCCCGCAACGTGTGAGCGTGCATTGAACTACCCAGCATCGCAAGAGGTTGAAATCATACCCGTGGTGAATTGCAATCCAGGTGAGGTATTGCGAGTTTCTCCTGGTGAGGTAGTGCCAGCTGATGGCGTTCTAATTGAGAATGCTAGTACTTTAGATGAATCTTTGTTAACTGGTGAATCCAAGCCAGTTGAGAAAAAGATTGGTGATCACATTTATGCTGGAACACACAATATTCTCAATCCACTGTTTATGAAGATTGAGTCTGTAGGACAAGCGACTCGTATAGCGGGAATTGCTTCTTTGTTAGATCAAGCCTTGCTTGCTAAACCGGTGATGGTGAGTCTTGCAGAAAAGTGGACGGCATATTTTGTGGCTTTTTTGTTATTTGCTGCGTTTACTTCTTCAGCCATTTGGCTGTACTTTGACCCAGGTCGTGCATGGACTGTTTTGGTTTCTGTATTGGTTGCCAGTTGCCCGTGTGCATTATCACTTGCAGTTCCTACCGCTATGGCGGCAGCGCAAGGTACCGTTACAAGATTGGGTTTTTTGATCGTTCGCGGTCATGTAATGGAGGGCTTAGTAAAAGCTACTGACTTGGTAATAGATAAAACAGGCACATTAACTATGGGCCAACCTGAACTACAAGAGATTATTAGTTTGCGTGCAGGTTATCGTCGTGAAGATGTATTAGTTTTAGCGGCAGCACTAGAGACCGGTCAAAGGCATCCCTTAGCACTTTCATTGCTGCGTGCCGCTCAAGCTCAAAATCTACCTCTGCCTTTGTTGAGTAAACCAGTAATTAATCAGATGGGTAAAGGTTTGAGTTCTGGCATCTATCGTCTAGGTAGCGCATCATGGATGGGTATAGAGCAGAGCCCTCAACTGGGGCAATATGGACAAGTACATTTGGCTGATACACAAGGCTTAATCGCTAGCTTTGTTTTCTTGGATACGCCAAGACCGGGACTTGATCAGTTTCTTAAGGTAGTGAAGTCTAGAGGCATTGCTGTCCATTTAGTTTCAGGGGATGATTTCGCCACTGTTGCATGGTGGGCTAAGCATGTAGACATCGATCACTATCAAGCCCCATGCACACCAGAAGATAAGTATGATTACATTGAAAAATTACAAAAAGAGAACCGTTTTGTCTGGGCAATAGGTGATGGGGTGAATGATGCGCCTTTGCTAGCTCGTGCTGATATCTCTATCGCGGTTGGCGCTGGTGCGCCGCTAGCTGCTGCAGGAGCCGATGCAATTTTAACTGCCGTCTCCCTGGAGACTTTGACTAAAACTTTATTATTGGCCGAGAAAACGCAAAAAATAATTAAAGAAAATTTATGGTGGGCCTTGGCGTATAACTTATTGGCTATTCCTGCGGCGATGATGGGTTTGGTGAATCCATGGATTGCTGGAATTGGAATGTCATTGTCTTCGCTGGCTGTCACTTTGAATGCTTGGCGTTTGCGAAAAGTTTAGACTGTAGGGATGGAAAGTCTATTTCTACTCATCCCCCTATCCTTGGTCCTGGTTGGTCTCTTAGTCTGGATTTTGCGGTGGTCCATTAAGAGTGGCCAATTTGACGATTTGGACGGCCCCGGTCACGCTATTTTGATGGATGATGACACTCCAGAGCCTAAATAAGTTGGGAATTACTATCAATATTAGGCTTTGACTTCAATAGCCAATGAGTTACAGAAGCTATCTTTTGTAACAGTTCTGAATTTACCCCACCCTTTTTGATATAGATCAAATTGCTCTTAGAGCCTTACTTTGATAATCAATCCAGTCTATTTGGATTATGTCGCTGTTTAGCCACAAAAAAGGAGAAACCATGGGGCTTACCGTGGGGAGTAATCAAGATACCTTTAATTACAAGGTTGTCAGTCAATTTGCCATCGTTACTGTACTTTGGGGAATTGTTGGTATGCTCGTGGGGGTTATCCTTGCAGCTCAGCTCATTTGGCCTGATATAACTTTTAATATTCCGTGGCTAAGCTATGGTCGTTTGCGTCCTCTACATACCAATGCCGTAATTTTTGCTTTTGGTGGATCTGCACTATTTGCTACTTCTTACTACATTGTGCAGCGCACCTGTCAGGTTCGCCTTTTCTGTGACAAGTTAGCCGCATTTACCTTTTGGGGTTGGCAGGCAGTAATCGTTTCTGCTGCGATTACCTTGCCATTGGGCATTACTACTTCTAAAGAGTACGCTGAGCTCGAGTGGCCAATTGATTTATTAATTACCGTAGTTTGGGTTGCGTATGCAGTGGTGTTCTTCGGCACCTTGATCAAGCGTAAGACAAAACACATTTATGTTTCCAACTGGTTCTTTGGTGCCTATATTTTGACTATTGCAGTTTTGCATATCGTTAATAACATTGAGATGCCAGCAAGTTTATTTAAGTCTTACTCTGCCTATTCAGGTGCACAAGACGCGATGATTCAGTGGTGGTATGGTCATAACGCAGTAGGCTTCTTCTTAACTACTAGCTTCTTAGGCATGATGTACTACTTCATTCCAAAGCAGGCTGACCGCCCAATCTACTCATATCGCTTATCCATTGTGCATTTCTGGGCTTTGAACTTTACTTATATGTGGGCAGGTCCTCACCATTTACAGCACACCTCTTTGCCAGACTGGACCCAGTCTTTAGGTATGGTTTTCTCTTTAATTTTATTAGCGCCATCTTGGGGTGGCATGATTAACGGCATCATGACGCTATCTGGCGCATGGTACAAATTGCGCCGTGACCCAATATTGAAATTCTTGGTAGTAGCTTTGTCTTTCTATGGCATGTCTACCTTTGAAGGTTCGATGATGTCTATTAAGACAGTCAATAGCTTATCTCACTATACGGACTGGACAATTGGACACGTTCACTCGGGTGCTTTAGGTTGGGTTGCAATGATTACCATCGGCTCCTTGTACTACCTTATTCCACGTTTAGTTGGTCAAAGAGATATGTACAGCACTAAGTTAATCGAATTGCATTTTTGGATCGCAACCATTGGTGTGGTGATTTACATCGCTGCAATGTGGATTGCTGGGGTAATGCAAGGTTTAATGTGGAGGGCGTTTGAACCAGATGGTACTTTGACTTATAGCTTCGTTGAGTCAGTTAAAGCAACTTATCCCTTCTATGTCATTCGTTTAATAGGTGGTCTGTGCTATTTGAGCGGCATGTTAGTAATGGCCTACAACGTCTACAAAACAGTGATTGGTAAAAAATTTATTGATGCTGTAATTCCACAAGCGTCTGTACCAGCTCATTAAGGATAAGAATATGTCAGAACAACGTCGATTTTTCTCTCATGAAACACTTGAGCGTAATGTTGGTTGGTTGATTATTGCTACCATTGCAGCAGTTTCAATTGCCGGTTTAGTCCAGATCGTACCTTTATTTTTCCAACATTCAACTACTGAACCAAGTCCAGGTATTGAGCCATATTCAGCTTTGCGCTTAGCGGGTCGTGATATCTACCAGCGTGAAGGTTGCTTGGGTTGTCATTCACAACAAATTCGTACTCTGCGTTCCGAAGTGGAGCGCTATGGCCCTTACTCTTTGGCTGGTGAGTCTGTTTTTGATCATCCATTTTTGTGGGGTAGTAAGCGTACTGGCCCAGATTTGGCGCGTGTAGGTGGTCGCTATTCAGATGATTGGCATCGCATTCACTTGCGCAATCCGCGTGATGTAGTACCTGAATCTAATATGCCTGCTTATGCTTATTTGCAAACGCCAGTAGCTGCAGACACTATTTCTTCTCATATGACTGCAATGCGTCGCTTGGGTGTTCCATATACAGATGAGCAAATCGCTAATTCACCTAAGGAATTAGAAGGTAAAACTGAAGAAGATGCATTGATTGCTTATCTCCAAGGTCTTGGTATAAATCGCAGATACATCATTGTGGACGAGGTGGTTGCTAAGTAATTCTTAGCAATTAAAAACTATGCAAAATATTGCCCCTTATCTCTCAGCAATTTCAACTGTGCTTGGCTTGATATTTTTTATAGGAATCGTTTGCTGGGCTTGGTCTGGAAAAAGAAAGTCTGCCAATCAAGAATCTGCCGAACTTCCGTTCGATCTTCCCGATGAATTCAGTAAGGATCAATCATGAGTGACTTTCTCAGTGCTGGTTGGAGTACCTATATTGCGCTAGTAACATTGGTCGGTATTTTTTGGTGCATCTGGCTATTATTTTCTCAACTTAAAGTGAAGGTAAAGCTCAAGCCAGACGGTGAGGTAGCTGATACTGGTCATGTTTGGGACGATGATTTGCGCGAATTAAACAATCCACTACCACGCTGGTGGATGTGGATGTTCTTGATTTCTTGTATCTTCGCTTTAGTTTATTTGGTTCTCTACCCAGGTCTAGGTTCATATCCAGGCGTTTTAGGCTATAGCACTGATGGCGCTTTGATGAATTCAATGACTACTGCCAATGATGAACTCAAGCCTGTTTATGCTAAATACGTCAAGATGGATATTGAGCAAGTAGCTGCTGACCCAAAAGCACGTGAGATGGGTCAACGACTATTCTTGAATTCTTGTGCGCAGTGCCATGGTTCTGATGCTGGCGGTGGTAAAGGTTTTCCGAATTTGACTGATGGCGACTGGCTCTATGGCGGTTCACCTGAGAATATCAAAGCATCTATTACATATGGCCGTGCTGGTGTAATGCCTCCATTCCCACAATTAGATAGCAATCAGATTGTGGATGTTGCGAATTATGTTCGTAGCCTTTCGGGTTTGCCAGTAGATAGTCAAAAGACAGCACGTGGTGCAGCAGTATTTCAAGCAAACTGCATAGCCTGTCATGGTCCTGATGGTAAAGGCAACATTGCTATAGGCGCACCGAATTTAACGGATAAGACATGGCTATATGGTGCTTCAGAAGTAACTATTATTGAGACTGTGACTAAAGGACGTATGGCAATGATGCCTGCTCAAGACAAGGTATTGAGCCCTGAAAAGATTCAGCTATTAACAGCTTACGTATGGAGCTTGTCTAATAACAAGCAACTAGCAACTAAGTAAGACAAGTAAATAATCAGTGTCAGATAATTTTCTGGATGGAAAGCCAGTTCCAATAGAAGTCATTGAGGAGTCTCTTTATGAGGTTCGGCGAAAGATTTACCCTCGCTCAGTAACAGGACTTTTCGCTCGCTGGCGCTTCATCCTTGTTTTTGGAACGCAGCTACTATTTTATGGCCTACCTTGGCTAAGTTGGAACGAACGTCAGGCGGTTCTGTTTGATCTAGTTCAGCGTAAGTTTTATATCTTCGGCTTAGTTCTCTGGCCACAGGACGTCATTTATCTCACGCTTCTTTTAATTCTTTCTGCATTAGCCCTATTTTTATTTACAGCAGTGGCCGGGCGTTTATTTTGTGGTTATGCTTGCCCGCAGACTGTCTATACCGAAATTTTTATGTGGATCGAGCGCAAGGTTGAAGGTGACCGGTTTGCCCGTATACGTTTAGATGGTGAAGAGTGGCCATGGGGTATAAAAAAATGGCGCCTAAAGCTAACTAAACATTTTCTTTGGCTACTAATTGCCTTTTGGACAGGCTTTACTTTTATTGGTTACTTCACGCCAATAGAAACATTAGGTTTGTCATTACTTCATCTTTCTCTTGGCCCATGGCAAACTTTCTGGCTGTGCTTTTATAGCTTTGCAACCTGGGGTAACGCTGGCTTTATGCGTGAGCAGGTTTGTAAATATATGTGCCCGTATGCGCGCTTCCAAAGTGTGATGGTGGATAAAGATACTTTCTTGGTTACGTATGACAAAGTGCGTGGCGAGCCTAGGGGTAGTCGCAGTAAGTCTGTAGACCATACTTCATTAGGTTTGGGCGATTGTGTTGATTGCAGTATTTGCGTTCAAGTCTGTCCAACCGGAATTGATATTCGCGATGGATTGCAATATATGTGTATTGGTTGTGGTGCCTGTATTGATGCTTGTGATCAGGTGATGGAGAAAGTAAGTTACCCCAAGGGCTTAATTCGTTATACGACTGAGCGCGCTATTGAGGAAAAAAAATCTAATCAAAGCGCGATTCGCCATATCTTGCGTCCACGAGTATTGATTTACACCACTTTTATTACAATTCTTAGTTCGGCCTTCCTCTTTTCCTTGGTAACACGCAATCCTTTGCGGGTAGATGTGATGCGTGATCGTGGCGCCTTAGCTCGGGAGGTTGAGGGTGTTCGTATTGAAAATATTTACCGTATCCAGATCATGAATTCCTCAGAGCATTTAATGAGGGTACGAGTACAAGCTAAAGGCCTAGATGATTTGAAGATTTTGAATTCACAAGGTAAAGAAATTGAGGAGATTGAGGTTGCGCCAGCAAGCAATCAGTTGATGCCGATTAAAGTTAGCACTACTATTGGACAAAATGACTCTGGTAACTATCCAATCTATTTTGATGTCACTGCACAAGAAATAGTGGGTGATAAAGAAGTTATTCGAACCCGTGATGAAAAATCAACTTTTATTATTCCCCGTTAAGCTAAGAGCAATGGAGAGGATGTATATGACAGAAGAGCAAACGACTAAACCTTGGTTCAAGCAGCTTTGGCCATGGTTATTAATCAGTGGTCCTGTGGCAGCCATGATTGGTTGCATCATTACGATTTACTTAGCAGTTAATCTCTATGCTGATAAACCATTACGTGATGGTGTAATGAAGCAGGGCTTAAAGGTTGAGCAAATTAAAGATGCGCAATCAGATAGGCGGGCGAAAAAATGAAGTACCGCCTGTTGATCTGGATTTTATGGCCTTCTTTTTTAGTGGCCGGTATGGCAGAGGGTTTGTTATTTACCGTGATTCATCCACAAGACCTTTTATTTTTTGGCCATCATCCAGATATTACTGATGAAGGCATTTACACCATTGGATTCTTCGCGATTTGGACATTTTGCGCAGTATCGAGTGCGCTTACCGCTTATATACTGCCGGGTATTGAAGCAGGAGGCGCTAAAGAGGTAGATCGTGGCTTAATTTAAGCTTGTTTGACCGGAATCTCAGCGCTGACACAGCCGTGGCGGTCTGGATTTGGTATACCAGCTAGTTCGTATAGTCCATCCATATCAATCAGTTTGATGTGGCGCTGTTTAATTTGAATGAGACCTGATTCTGCGAAACGTGAGAGCATGCGACTCACAGTTTCAATTTGAATACCCAGATAGCTGCCAATATCATTGCGGCTCATGCGTAGGTCAAATTCATTATTGAGATAACCGCGAGCAGCAAGACGTTGTGAGAGACTTAATAAGAATGTAGCTAATCTTTCTTCAGCACGCATTGTGCCAAGAGAGAGAAGGTGGCGTTGATCTTGAGTTAATTCACGACTCAAGATTTTATGAAATTGATTTTGTAGTGCTGGTATCTGGTGCGCTAAATCTTCAAAGGCCTCGTAACGAATAATGCAGACTTCACTTTCTTCAAGGGCGATTGCATCCGATTGATAGTGACCTTCGCCAATTCCATCGAGACCCAAGATTTCGCCGGGGAGATGAAAGCCAATCACTTGCTGACGACCATCCTGAAGGGAGAACTCGGTTTTGAGGGTGCCAAAACGAACGCTATAGACTGAACTGAGTAGGTCCCCATGGCGGTAGAGGCTTTCACCTTTTTTTAGGTGAGCACGTTCTTTTATGAGGGTATCTATTTTTAAAACTTCACTACTATTGAGGCCCACCGGAAGGCAGAATTGACCCAGTACACATACTGAGCATTTGCTATTTGGACTATCGGTAGGTGTGTAGTTCATATTGGCAGGGATGTATAAGAGGAGTTTATTCTATTAATATGAAAATCATCGATTTCACCTACCTTTTTATGATTTCATGCTAACAACTAGCCTACTTATTGCTGTATTGCTGGGTGCGCTAGTGAACGGTTGGCATTGCGCTTTGATGTGCGGTGGCATAGCAGCTGCCATTGAGCGACCGATCGCCTTGGAGGCCCCTTTAAGAGCCAAATCCGAACTGTTTTACCTGCAATTGATCATGCATTTGGGGCGCATCACTACCTATGTTTTATTGGGCGCTTTAGCAGCCTCCATGGGTGTAGTCGTTTGGCAACAAAATCTCATTCCTATTCAGCGACCTCTATTTGCTTTGACATCTTTGATATTGATTCTGATGGGTATGCGCCTCTTACGGATTGGTAATTCGGAGAATTTGCTTAGGGGTAAATGGCTAAGTACCAAAATTGCAGCTTACTGGGCTAAATATTTAGGTCGTATGGCTAGCGGCCCGTCACGCTGGTTCAGTGGCATGCTCTGGGGGTTGGTGCCCTGTGGACTGGTTTACAGCGTATTACCACTTGCTTTTTTATCTGGCGATATACTCACTGGCGCTGCCTTAATGCTGGCGTTTGGTCTGGGTACGTTACCCAACTTGTTGCTGATCTCAAAATTTTCTGCAGCACTCACTCAGTTTGGACAATATCTTTGGGTGCGGTACATGGCGGCTTCATTACTGTTGATTGCAGGTGGCTTTGGTTTATATCGAGCCTGGGTTTTGCCAGAAGCCTTATTAAAAGGTGGCTTCTGTATTGCTTAAGCCACCTTTACTTGCTTGCTGCTTTTCCCCAGAAATGAGTCTAGTCAATTGAAAGATCACTTATTTAAGAGATCTTATTTCCAACCCAATAGGCAAAACTCGCACATAAGGCGGTAACAGCACTACCCCAGGCCATATCTATAAACGCTAACTGCGTTGGAAAGTTTCTGACAACCGCTAAATTGGTTAGGTCATAGGTCATATAGCAAAAGAAACCAAATAAGGCTCCGTATTGCAGTGCATATAACCAAGACTGTTTTGATAGCGCTGGAACGATGACAAAAATACAGACGCCTAGTGCATAAACGAGGTAGAAGGCAAGTCCAGCAAGTAGCTTAGGCTCGCTGGCCATCAAATCACCCATCTCATTACGATAGAGGTTCTTTGCAATACCCAGTAGCCATATCAAATCGATGGTGATGAGGGCGATGAAAAATGAGAGATAGATAGCAAAATTCTTGAGCAATTAAGTCTCCTTTGTTCTTTTATAGGCTAGTAATAAGGATTATGATGGAATCAGTAGATGGATAGTTTAATTTAAGGGGAATTAATATGTTTAAGCATTTATTGGTGCCAGTAGATGGTTCGGATGTCAGTAAAAAATCCTTGAAGAAGGTTGCTGCACTTGCTAAGGCTAATGGCGCCGCCATTACCTTGGTATATGTCTCTGATCCTACCCCTCCAATAGTGTATTCAGATAGCACAATGGGTTATGGAATTACGAAGAAACAACATACAGAGGCTTGCGCAGCATATGCGCGAGATGTCTTTAAGAAGTCGACAACTACATTGGGGGCTGGGGCTAAAGTAAAAAGTCTTCACATTGAAAACAGCAATTTATCTGAAGGCATCCTATCTGGAGCAAAACAGGCTAAAGCGGATGTGATCGTGATGGCATCCCATAAGCGCACCGGTATTAAGGGAATCTTGTTGGGTAGCGAAACACATGAAGTCATTGTGCATTCCACAGTACCAGTTCTAGTGTTGGGTTAATTAATTCATCGCTAAGAAAAGGGTCCTAGTGGACCCTTTTTTATTGCAGTAGTATTTCTGAATTGATCTAGTTGTATTTTATTGGACTACTTAGCAGAAGTATTTCTCTAGTGAGCTGACCACTTTCATTATCGCGCATAGACCATAAATCAAGTTGAGTCTTAAGGCCATAGGGATCTACATAAATTCCATTCTTTCTAAGTTCAAAGTGTAGGTGTGGGCCAGTCGATCTACCTGTTGAGCCTACATAGCCTATCTCTAAACCACGCCTTACCTCATTGCCTAATTCAAGCTCAACGTTGTAATTACTTAAGTGAGCGTAATAGGTGTGGTAATTACCTGGGTGCTCTAAGATGATTAAGTTTCCAAATGCACCGCTGTAACCAATGTGAGCTACTCTGCCATTAGCAACACTAAAGACGGGTGTGTCGATAGGTGCGGCATAGTCTATGCCCATATGGGCGCGATAACGCTGCTTGCCAGCCGGGGCTGCTGGGGTTGGAGTTGTAGATTTAGCTGCTGGTACTTTGCTGCGTTTGCCTGACGACGCTCGCACCATTCCAACTCCCCGAGAGATACGACGGTAGCTCAGCGGGTTGGTCCAGAAAGAGCGCTCAAGTGACTCACCTGAACCAGTAAAGAAACCACCAGGAATGTTATTGCGTTCCATCCAGAAAGCATTTGCAAATACCTCTTTGCTTGCGGGATCAATAATTTCCGCTGCCCAAATTTGCGCCCATCTTTCTCGATCTCCAAAGTCCACAATTAAGCGTACGACGCTATTCGTATTTTCGAGTGAGTTATTTTCTTCAGGGTAGATTTGTTTAATCAGGGAGTTCAACTCCCAAACAAGCTCAACTGGTAATTGGTCGCTTACTTTACGTGGGTCATACAAGACGTCTCTTAAGGGAATGCGAATTTCAGTTAAGCGTTTGGACTCATCCTTGAGATAGTCTTGCTGAATTAAAAATCCACCAACAGCTGAAGGTGTGAATGTCCATACTTCTGTTTTGCTGTCTTGGATTGGACCATTCATAATGCTTAGGGAATCAAAGCGATTGCGACTGCCGAAAGCGACTGCGTAGGGAATGCAATCGCCACGCATATGCTCGAAAAATGTCTTGGTTTGATTCTTAAAAAACTCAGAAAACTGCCGATTATCGATACCAATACTAGATGGCAGATTGGTTTCGTTAAAGTTGCGCCTTAAGCAGCCTTGAGTAACTCGGTAGTCTAAGTTAGCGTCACTATCTAACATGAGTTCATCTGGAGCTTTGCGCTGAAGTAAAGATGGATTCAGACTCATGCTGTTAGTTTTAGACCCCACTCCAGCGGATTTATCTTTAAATCCAACCTGCTTGGAGACCTGATTGATGACCTTTTGACTTTTTTGGTTGCTGCTTTGAGCTTGGGCTGCATAAGCCAAACCCGGGGTTGTGCTCAGAAAGGCGCAGCCAGACAAAATGATTACTCCCTTATTAAAAAGGGAGCTAATAGATGCTTTTTTATTCACCCCTCAATTATCTAATAATGTGACGGCCTACTTGAATAATTATGTTGTGCCGCAGCAAAATGAATTCAGTCTAGATCTTGGGTAATATTCGGGGCTTGGATACCGTCCTAAGTCTTTTTTAGCCAGTCCACTTCATATAGACCATCTCTTCGGCAGATCAGATCCAGAATTCAGCGCCTATGGTGATGTAAGTTTTATCACTTTTAATCAAATCAATATATATTGTAATTAGTGGCTATATCTAACTGCGGTAGAGAATAAAATTCTCGATACAATCATTTTTTGATTAAGGAGTTTAGATGCCGGTTATTGAATCCATCCAAGTTGCTTCTGTGGCGGTGCCATTAGATAAGGTGACCTCATTTTCTACTCGTACCGTTTCTGAGCGTCACTATTGTTTAGTGAAAGTTCGTGGCAAAGATGGCAATGAAGGTATTGGCTTTTGCTATGTCGGTAGTGCTGGTGGAGATATCGCCAAGATTGCTGTCGAGCAATTACTCGCGCCGAAGTTGATTGGGCAAAATAGCCATCGCAGTGAAGGTCTCTGGATGGAGATGTATAACGAATCGATTCTCCAGGGGCGCTCTGGTGCAGTAATGCGTGGCATCTCGATCTTAGATACAGCCCTTTGGGATTTAAATGCCCGTTCAGTAGGCTTACCTCTGCATCAATATTTAGGCTCAGTTGTAGATGATCGTGTACCTGCATATGCCAGTGGTGGTTACTATTTGGAAGGCAAAACTCCAGCTAAGCTCGGTAAAGAAATGGAGTCTTACGTAAAGCAGGGCTTTAAAGCCGTCAAGATGAAGGTAGGGCGCTTATCTCCATCTGAGGAGGAGGCCCGTGTAAAGGCTGCTCGTAAGGCAGTTGGCGATGATGTGCTGCTGACTCTGGATGCCAATAATGCCTGGCGTGATTTACCTACTGCACTCGAATATGTGCGTCGCTTTGAGGCTTATAACCCTTACTGGATTGAAGAGCCTTTCTCACCAGATGCGATTGATTTGCATGCTGCTCTGGCGCGTCAAACCAAGATTAATGTGGCTACTGGTGAAATGGAAGCGGGACGCTGGCGCTTTAGAGAATTAATTGATGCTGGCGGCGCTACCATTTTGCAATCTGATGCGGCAGTCTGCGGTGGCATCACTGAGTGGCGCAGAATTTCTGCATATGCTGATTTAAAGGGTATTACTGTTTGCCCGCATTGGATGCATGACTTACATGCACCATTGGTAGCAGTAACACCGAATGCACGCTTTGTTGAATTCTTCCTCGATGATCAAGTGCTTAATTTCCGAAGGCTAATTAACAAACAGCTTACCTTTAAAAACGGAGATTTGATCTTGCACAAAACTCCTGGCTTAGGATTTGAATTTGATGAAGCTGCCGTGAAGAAATATGCAGGTAAGGCGGCTTGGAGCAAGATCTCTTAGTAAGCAAGTACGCTTTTTTCAGTACAAACAATTAGGCCCGCTTCACAGCGGGCCTAATTGTTTGGAGAAGAAACGATTTTTAAGAAGATCTCGGGTTGAGTTTGAAGTGTGTAATGGTTTGGGTTACCAGCACGATTCCGAAGCCAACAAAGCCAAGCAAGTCTGCCTCTGTAGAAGGGTATGCTAAAGCTACGCCAGAGATCACCATAATGACGCGTTCGAATATCTTCGTCTTCTCAATGAACCAGCCTTGCAGACCACCAGCCAAACAGATGATGCCAACAACAGCTGTGAAGGATACCCAGGCAATTTGCATCCAATCGGCTTGCTCTAAGGCGCTGGTTGAACCCATCAACAGAAGACTCACACCAGACTTATCTAAAACAAACATAAACGGTACAAGGATTGCTGGGGCTACGTACTTCCATGTTTGCAGAGTTGTTTTATAAGGATTGCCTTTACATATCGCTGCAGCAGCAAAAGGTGATAGTGCTGTTGGTGGCGATACTTCAGAGAGAACTGCGTAATAGAAGATGAACATATGTGCAGCAAATGCAGGCACACCTAAGTTGATCAGCGCTGGTGCAGCAATTACAGCGCAAATAATATAAGAAGCTGTTACAGGAACAGCGAGACCAACAACCCAAACCACTAGGGCTGTAAATATCGTTGTTAATAAGAGTGAGCCGCCAGCATACTGAATCACAATGGAGCTAAATTTCAGACCAAGGCCTGTAAGAGTAACTGTACCCACAATCAGACCAGCGCCAGCACAGGTAGCGGCAATTGCTAATACGCCAGTTGAGCCGGAGGCAAGTGCTTTAGTGAGATTAGAGTTGTAGAGTCCAGAAAGAATAGGTTCTTTACCTTTAAACCATGCCCAAGGAATGATGGCAGTGTCTTCACGCAGCATGCTGGATAAAGCGGAAACCACTGTTGCCCAAAAGACTGACATCACTGGTGAGAAGCCCATTAACATGAATACTACGATGGAGATGAGTGAAAAGAAATGGAACCAGTATTTTTTGGTAAGTTGCCACGCAGTTTCAGCAGATTCAAAATGGATGTTCTTCATGCCGTATTTGCGCACATCAATTTCTACCATCACAAATAAGCCAAGATAGAAAAGAATGGTTGGGATAGTTGCCATTAGCAACACATCTAAATAAGAAATCTTGAGGAAGTCAGCAATCAAAAATGCCGCTGCGCCTAGAACTGGAGGAGAGATGATGGCACCAAGTCCGCCTGCAGCTAAAAGTCCACCGGCTGCATTTTTCTCGTAACCCACTTTATCCAACATAGGTGCTGCAACCGAACCAACAGTAACGGTAGTAGCAACACCTGAGCCTGAGGGGCCACCTAATAAGAACGAAGACATCACAATCGTCCTACCTACTCCAGAAGATTTGCCACCCATAGCTGCAAATGAGAAATCGATAAAAAACTTACCTGCTCCTGTGAATTGCAAGAAGGCACCAAAAATAGTGAAGAGAATGATGAGGGTTGCAGATACATCTACAGCCGTACCGTAGATGCCCTCTAAGGTCATATACATATAACCTACTAGGCGATCGAGACCATAACCTTTGTGAGTCCATGGAGCCGGCAAGTGGTTTCCAAAGAGAGCGTAAAGCAAGAACAGTACTGTGACCGTTACTAAAACCATTCCATTGGTTCTTCTAACACTCTCGAGAATGAGGAGGATCAAACCAATTCCAATCATGACATCAGTAGAATTTGGTGCGGTATTTCTGTCCATGAAATCATCGCCACCACTAAGGATGTAATAAGCAATCGCCACAGAACCTATAGCGAATAGCACATCCCAAAACATGAGACGATTTTTAAAGCGAGCTGCTATTGGAAAGCTGAGGAAAACGAGAAATAACACTAAAGCAACGTGAATCACACGTAATTGCTGGGTTGGAACAATTGAATAAGCGGCGTATAGGTGGAACAAAGACATGCCCACTGCTACCAATGTGATGAATTTGGCTAATAAGCCTTTGTAATCATTAGAGTCACCTTCCTCTTGCTTGATAAAGGCTTCTAATTTTTCTTGGGTTTCGTTATCGATAATGTTTTGATTCATGTCGCAACCTATTATTTATATTTATGTACCGCGTTATTTTGTAGCACTATATAGCAAAAGGGGTGAGTAAAACTCACCCCTCTGTTTAAAACTATGCTTAATTTAATTTCACGTTCTTTTCTTTGAAGTACTTCAGCGCGCCAGGGTGGAAATCTACTGGAGTTGATTTTGTTTTTTGGTTCTCAAGGCTCACATTCATGTATTCCTGATGAGTACGAACCAGATCCAATTTGTTATCAAACATGGTTTTTACAATCTTATAAGCCTGGTCGTCTGGCATATTGGCATTAACTACCAAAATATTAGCAACGGCCGCAACTTTATTGTCTTTAGCCATGCCGCTATACATGGCTTTTGGGATAACAGTAGCGAAATACAAGTTGCCATATTTCTTATTCATGATCGGTACTTCATCTGATGTATCAACCATGACAATTTTCATGCCCGGGCTATTTGCTAAATCAGTTACTGCGGCAGTAGGCAAACCGCCTACCCAGAAAAAAGCATCAATCTTGCGATCCTTGACGGCATTAACTGATTCGGCAACGCTTAAACGCTCGCGTTTAACGTCCTTATCTTTATCAATGCCCGCTGCCTCTAATAAACGAAAGGCCATGACTTCAGTTGCGCTACCAGGAGCGCCAGTGCTAATACGTTTGCCCTTGAGGTCTTTCATAGATTTAATACCAGTAGACTCAACTGTTACCACGTGCATGAGGTTTGGATACAGCACTACTAAAGTACGTAGATCTACCTTTTTACCGGCAAACTTTCCTTCGCCAATCTGAGCATCTTTTGCAGCATCAGCCATCGAAAAGCCAACATAGGGCTTGCCAGTACCAATAAGGTTCAAGTTATCTACTGAGCCGCCTGTCACTTCTGCCGTAGCAGACATCCCAGGAACCTTACTGGAGAGTACGGAGGCTAAACCACCACCCATAGGGTAATAAACACCACCTGTGCCACCAGTCGCTATAGAAATATTCTGTGCGCTGACGCTGGCGCACAGTAAGCTGAGTGATAGGGCAATAACTTTAAGTAGTTGCATTGTTGTCTCCTTAATATTTCTTGTATTAATCGATTACAGACCAGGCATACTGAAGTTCATTACTTTTAACTCAGCAAGAAGCTGGGCTTGTTGCTCAGCCGATAATTGCATTAGAGGTGGACGCACACGGAGCCACTCTGGGTCTTTAGTGTAGTGAGCCACAGCAGTTTTCATGCCTGCAATCATTTGGTACTTGGCAAAAACACCGCGCACTTGATCTAGGCTTGTCTGGCGATCATCGGCATTAGATTCTCTCCAGTGCGCCGCTAAATCAGCAATCGGTTTTGGATTGACATTGGCAGTAGCTGAGATGCAGCCAACACCACCTGCACGTAAAGTGCGCATGAGAAATACTTCACTACCAGCATATACCCGGAAGCCATGCGGTGCTAATAATTTAATGACTGATTCGGTATATGACCAATCGCCAGAGCTGTCTTTCATGCCCACAACGGTGTTTGGGTATTCTTTAGTTAAGCGCTCAAGCAAAGAGAGGCTTAAATTAATTTTAGTAACTGGCGGAATGTTGTAGATATAAATTTTCAGTGCAGCACTACCAATTTTTTGAATCACTTCCGAGAAGTAGGCAAATAAACCATCATCGGAAACATCTTTGTAATAAAAGGGTGGCAACATTAATACGCCCGCACACTGATGACTTAAGGCATGACGAGTCATCGTAATGGTGGCATCAATAGATGTGGCTCCAGTACCCGGCATCATATGTTCTGGATTTAATCCGCCCTCTACCAATGCTGTTAATGTGCTCATCTTTTGTGGAGCAGACATCGAATTTGCTTCGGAGTTTGTACCAAAAATAGCTTGACCAACGCCATTGGCTTCGAGCCATTGGCATTGCTTTAATAGTTTGGGAGCATCCGGACTACCGTCTGCCTTGAATGGGGTAATTACTGGTGATAACACCGCAGGTAAGGTGGAAGGGTGCAAGGAAATCGTCATACTGGCTCCGTTTTTTAGTTATTTACTTCTGATGGAAGTGCTTGTTGCTTAAAGAATGCTTCTAAATTATCTACTGCTAAATTGGTCATCGCTATTCGTGTTTCCGAGGTAGCACTTCCGATATGTGGTGTTAACAATACATTATCAAGGTTTAAAAAAGCAGCGCTGGGATTGGGCTCGTTTTCAAAGACATCTAAAGCGGCACCGGCAATCTTTTTATGTTGCAGTGCATATAAAAGTGCAGGCTCGTCCACTACGCTTCCACGGGCAATATTAATCAAGTAACCCGATGGCCCCAAGGCCTCTAGTACATCAGCATTGATCATTTTATTTGTATCTGGGGTTGCAGGACAGGCTAGAAATAAGATGTCACAAGCTTTAGCTAAATCCTGAACATCGGGGTAGTAGGTATAAGGTAGTGGTTTTTTATTGGGCCCTGAATAAGCGATTTCTACTTTAAAGGGCTCTAAGCGCTGTGCGAGATCCTGTCCAATCCGACCCATTCCAGCTATACCCACCCGTTTACCGGCCAAGGTGGTGGTGATTCTAAACGGCGCTTTTGACCATGCCGTGCTTTTAACGTATTCCTGAGCCTCAGGTATTTGGCGCAGTAGGGCTAGCATCATGCCAATAGCAAGTTCACATACCGCATCGTTCAGGACGCCTGGAGTGTTACTAGCTTTAATGCCTAGGTCTTTTAGGTAACTTAAGGGCAGGTTGTCATAACCAACCCCACAAGTAGCCACCATCCGAATACTGGGGATTTGCTTTAGTAATGCCTCGGGAAGCTTGGTATTTGAGCGCACTAAAATTGCCTGAAAGTTGCCGGCAGGAGCAGGGGCTTGTGGATCGGTATGGTGAATGGGGGTAAAGCGCCGATTTATCTCTGCCTGCATAATTTCAGGGAAATGGCCGACCTGCAGCACCGAATTGACGGGGATCATGTCTCACTAACTTTTTTATTGAAATAATGGTCTCATTGTAAGAGGGTTTTTTAGAAAAAGTCCCACCCCTTTAGGAGAAAGTTTATGTTATTTACCCCAGCTGAAACCAAGGTGGTTGTAGTCGGTGGCGGGACAATGGGTGCGGATGTAGCCGCAGTTTGTGCTCGTGGTGGCTGCGCCGTGCAGGTGATTGAACCCACTACCGAACGGCGTGCCCTCCTGCCCGATTATTTTGCTAATACTATGACTGAGCTTGGTTACGAGCATCGTATCCATTTACTCTCCGTTGCTGGCACCTTGGAGGAAGTCGATTGGTCTGATATTGACTTGGTGATTGAGTGTGTCCCAGAGCGATTAGATATCAAGCGAGAATTATTTACTAAGTTAGAGCAGTACGCAAAGCCTGAGGCAGTTTTGGCGAGCAATAGCACCAGCTTTCCTATTAGTGAAATTGCAAATGGACTCAAAACAGCAGCACGCATGATTGGCTTGCATTTTTTTATGCCTGCACACTTAGTGCCTTGTGTAGAAGTTGTTTATGGAGCAAAGACTTCGCCTATGGTTGGCGAGAGCCTCTCACGCTTAATGACTGCGTGTGGCATGGTGCCCGTAACCGTCAAAAAAGATCTCCCAGGATTTTTAGCTAATCGTTTGCAACATGCTTTATCTCGCGAGGCATTTTCTATGGTGGATGAAGGGATCTGTACGCCAGAGGATATTGATAAAGCCGTTCGTTTTGGTTTTGGCTTTCGCTATATTGCAGCTGGTCCGGCTATGCAGAGAGATCATGCTGGTCTTGAGGTTCATGGTGCAGGTGGCACGACCATTTATCCTACTTTAAATAATTCACCAACGATTGCAAAGTGCTTGAGTGATCGTATTGCCAGTGGTAAGTTTGGCATGAAAACTGGCGAGGGATTTTTCAAGTGGACTGCTGAAACAATTAAGGCTGAACGTGAGCGCTATCAAACTGCTTTGCGTGCTGGTTTAAAAATTATTCAGAAAGATTTGCCTGAGATTAAATAGTGGCAATCCTGCTCAAGAAATATCCTTGAGATGCAGTTTGTTAAGGTGTGGAGCAAGACGATAAGTAATGAAAACAATCAGAATTGTTGCGGCCCCACCAAAAACGATGGATGGCACTAAGCCCATCATGCTGGCAGCGATTCCTGACTCTAGTGCACCTAATTCATTAGATGAGCCAATGAAGATGCCATTAATAGCGCTAATTCTGCCGCGCATATGATCTGGAGTGGTAAGTTGCATGATGCTGCCACGAATGACTACTGATATTGAGTCAAAACAACCAGAGGTAAATAGAAAGAAGGCGCATATCCATAAGTTACTGGAGATACCAAAAGCAATGATCGCTGCACCAAAGCCTGCAACCGAGAGCAGCAGATGTTTTCCTGAGTCATTGAGTATGGGGTGCCGCGCTAAGTAGATGCCGGTAATGACAGCTCCGGCCGCAGGGGCGGCGCGCAGAATTCCCAGGGTTTCTGGTCCCGCGTTGAGAACCTCTTTAACAAAGGCTGGAAGAATGGAGACCGCGCCACCGAACAGTACGGCAAACATATCGAGCGCCATGATGCTCAAAATAAGTTCATGCTTTCTGACGTAATGAAAACCCTCTAAGAAGCTTTTTAGAAAGGGATTGGATGAGTTGCTCAACTTTTCCTGCGCGGCTGTAATGAAGGTGATTCCATATAAACCGATTGCGCCACAGAAGGCGGCAAGTAGATAAGTCCATTCCAGACCAGCAAGACCAATCATGAGGCCACCCAAACCTGGGCCCGCTACTACGCAAATCTGAAATGCCGATGAAGCATAGGCTGTATAACGCGGAAGTTGATCTCTAGGAATAACTTGCCCAAATAATGCTTGGTAGGAAGGTCTCAAGAGAGCACGACCAACACCAATGAATGCCACCGCGGTATAGATCAAGGGTACCGGAGGAGTTAGCCAGTCTAGAGCAATTGCTGTTAAAAATAGACCAACGGCAATATGAATGCAGCACGCTATCGCAGCAATCCATTTGCGAGAGTAATGATCTACTGCATGCCCTGCATAAAGCGCAAGGGCAAAGTAGGGAATTAGTTCTGCTAAGCCGATAAGTCCAAGAGAAACTACGCTGTTGGTAATCTCGTACAGATGCCAGCCAACCGCAACCATCGTAATTTGATAGCTCAGTGTTGCACCAATGCGGTACAGCAGTAGGGTTCTAAAAGCTTTGCCGGGATTCATGAATTCTTATCATTCTAAGGGAGAAGCTGTTTTATCCTTAAGGTATGAAAAAAATGATTCGCGTATGGGATTTGCCAATCCGTTTATTCCACTGGTTGTTGGTGGCCTGTATCACCGGCAGCTTTATTACAATCAATTTGAGTGATGAATTCATTCAATGGCACGCCTATTTTGGCTACAGTATTCTGACTTTATTGATTTTTAGAATCGTCTGGGGCTTTGTTGGCTCTACCCATGCGCGCTTTACATCTTTCTTTCCAACTAAAAAAGCTATTTTTGATTACCTCAGCGGTAGCTCACCGCGTGTTCTTGGTCACAACCCTATTGGTGCGATTTCTATTTTTATCTTACTGTTGGTTTTGAGTATTCAAGTTGTCACTGGCTTGTTTATCGATGATGAGGTGTCTTTTCAGGGGCCCTTAACAAAGTATGTATCTAGCTCAGTATCTTCATTTTTATCGGAAATTCACGAAGGCAATCAATTAGTGATACTGGTGCTGATCACTATTCATATTGCTGCAATTATTTTCTACAAGAAATTTAAAAAGGAAAATCTTACAAAGCCAATGATTAGTGGCGACATAGAAATTGACCCAAGCGAGGAGACAAAATATTTACCTGCTGACTTGGGTCGCCCCTCCAAGGACGGAGCATTACAACGTACATTTGCTTTGCTTTTATTGAGCGTAATAGCAATAACGGTTGGTTATTTTATTGACAAGTAAGCGTCAATAACACCCCATTACTTTTTCTTGAAGTCATCATGGCAGCCTTTGCATGTTGCGCCAGCTGCGCCAAATGCTTTCTTGATATTTTCTTGATCGCCTGACTGCGCAACCTTATTGAGATCAGCAACAGCCAACTGCATTTTTTCAGAAGCTGCTTTGAATTTAGCGTTGTCCGACCATACCTCAGGTTTTGCTTTACCGCCTTCTGTGCCAGGGCCAAAAGCTTGCCATGGAAGTGTAGACATCATGGCTACGATAGCTGCATTCTTGGCGACTTCATCTTTGTTGAAAGGTGCCTCGCCTTTGACAACTGCCCCAATGCGCCCAAAATGAGTTCCCATTACAGTAAAAACGCTTTCACGATAGTCAACGGCTTTTTCGGCATTTTGGAATTGAGCATATGCAGCACCTGTGCCAATTGCTAAAACAGTTGCGGTAGTAGCCAGGATTAATTTTTGTAGTTTCATGCTTTTCTCCGTTCATCAAGGGTGCTGAGTAAACTCAGCTTATCTCAGATCTGTATTTTTTGCTAAAAAATCATTTTTAATGGAGTCACGAGAAGATTAATGACTCCTAAGAAAAGGCTGCTGAGAGGCTCCATCCACAAGGCGCCAATAATTCCAGTGAAGACCAGGCCGAGTACTATGAAGAATCCCCATGGCTCCAATCTGCCTAGAGCGATTGATTGACGAGCTGGTAATAAGCTTGAAAGAATTCGCCCCCCATCCAAAGGTGGAAGTGGGAACAGATTAAATACCAACAAGCCAACATTCCATATCACCCCTGCTTGTGCCATAGAGGTAAAAAATGGCTCATTGATGCCTAAGCCTTGCAAGAGTACCCACAAAATGGCCCAAATGATCGCTTGAATAAAATTAGACCCAGGTCCTGCTAGGGCAACCCAAATTGAGTCGATCCTGGGATTTCTGAGGCGACCAAAATTAACCGGAACTGGTTTGGCATAGCCCACTAAAAATGGCGACCCCGTTAGGATTAAAACCAATGGAATCAAGATGGTGCCTATGGGGTCTATGTGTTTGGCAGGGTTTAGGCTCACCCTACCCAACATATAGGCAGTGTTATCACCAAATCTGCGGGCCGCGTAGCCATGGGCTGCCTCATGGATGGTAATGGCAAAAATCAAGGGAATCGCATTAATGGCGACAGCTTGGATAGAATAGTCAGTAATCATGGCAATATGATATCCATAGGAGCTCAAAGTGACTGACGAAAAGAAACCAGATTCAAAAACCCCAGTAAAAGTGGTAGCAGCTAAGCCGCCAGCACGCCCACCTGTTCCAAAAGGACCCTCTGGCCCTGCAGGAAGGCCTCAGGCGGGCTTTGGCGGGGGAAAAGGCATGATGCGTAAGGCTGGACGCGGCCGATAGTGGATAATTGCACTATTCAATAATGTGTTTAAAGAGGATTTAGCATGAACGAATGGCATAACGAGTCTAAGGAAGAAGTTAACAAAAAGATCATTACATTGGTCGTGATGTTGGCGGCAGCTACAAGCCTGGCTATTTTGTTTGCATTAGTTGCGGCTCACACAGGTTACGTATTCGGTTAATCTGCATTAATGACTAGCCATCGCCAACCTGCAGTATTTGCTGGCCATGGCAGTCCGATGTATGCCATAGAGCCAAACCGCTACACTGCGGCATGGTCTGCTCTTGGAAAATCTTTAAAGCGTCCTGACGCCATATTAGTTATCTCAGCACATTGGGTAACCCGAGGCACTTGGGTTACTGCAATGGCTAAACCCAAAACGATTCATGACTTTGGGGGATTCCCGCAAGCACTTTTTGATATTCAGTATCCTGCACCGGGTAGTCCAGCATTAGCCGATCGCGTACAAGAATTATTAAATATCTCAGTGGTCCTCGAAGAAAATGAGTGGGGCATCGATCATGGCGCTTGGTCAGTCCTCAAATACCTTTATCCAGAGGCTGATATACCTGTAGTGCAGTTAAGTCTTGATGGTTCTATGTCTGCACGTGAGCACTATGAACTTGCCAAGCAACTACGTCCTTTACGTGATGAAAATATTCTCATTCTTTGCAGTGGTAATGTGGTTCATAACTTACGAACTATCCATTGGCAAGAAGGTGCCAAGCCATATCCATGGGCAAAAGAATTCAATGATTTTTTTACCTCAGAAATACACGCCAATCATCACAACCCCTTAATTGATTGGGAGCACTATGGTGAAGTGGCGCATCTATCGGTGCCGACCGCTGAACACTATTGGCCCGCTCTTTATGCCTTGGCTTTGCAGGAAGAGGGTGAGCAAGTCAAAGTCTTTACCGATGGAATCGAGATGAGTTCAATTAGTATGCTGGGTTTTTTAATTCAATAAAGAATAGATTATGTGGTTATCCATCTTTGCAATTTTTTTTGGTGCTGGTCTAGGTGCTCTTCTCAGAGCTGCATTTAACTTTTTAACAGTTGGCGCAGCTTTCATCATCCCTCTGGGGACTTTGCTTTCCAATATGGTTGGCGGCTACCTAATTGGTATCGCTGTTGCTTTTTTCGGCAACAATCCTAATCTCCCCCCTGAGTGGAAGCTCTTTATTATCACTGGCTTTCTCGGAGGCTTAACTACTTTCTCCAGTTTTTCTGCTGAAGTGGTTGGATTTATTCAGCGTGGCGAATTGAGTTGGGCGCTCGGCACCGCATTGCTTCACTTGGTTGGCTCACTCGTTCTCACATTCTTGGGTATTTTGACTTACCAGGCCCTTAAATAAACTAGCTGACAAATCAAGAGATGTATTAATAAAGAGGCTTTGGTTCTTTATTAATTACTACAGAAGATGTGTATGGCCTAAATCTTTTATTCAGGCTTGATGTTTGCTGTTTTGACAACTGCACTCCACTTGATAGACTCAGCTTTAATCAGCGCGCTAAATTCAGCAGGGTTTCCACCGCCAATCTCATTGCCTTGAGAAAGCATCAACTCACGCAACTGAGGATCTTTTAGGGCTTCATTCGCAGCTGTATTTAATTTATCGATAATTGCCTTGGGTGTCCCTTTTGGGGCAATTAAGCCTTGCCAGTTCAGTACCTCAACCTTGGGATAGCCTACTTCTGCAAAGCTAGGAACATTTGGGAGTAAGGGTGAGCGTTTTTTACTAGTAATTGCGATAGGGCGTAATTTATCCGCTTTGATGCTAGGCATTGCAGAATACATTTGATCAAACATCATGGTTACATTCCCGGCCATTAAATCGGTTAACCCTGCTGAACCGCTTTTGTAGGGAACATGAATCATATCGATGCCAGCGTTCTGCTCAAAGATTTCAGCGGAAAGTTGATGGCTGCCACCAATACCGCCTGATGAGAAAGTAAGCGTGCCGGGTTTAGCTTTAGCTGCACTCACAATATCTTGTACGGTCTTGTAGGGAGAATTTGGGTTAACCACCAATACCAAAGGACCCTTTTCAATGAGAACAATAGGCGTTAAATCTGTTTCTGGGTCATAACGTAAATTACCAAAGAGGGTCTTATTCACTGCCATTGGCGCGAAGTTGCCCATACCAATGGTGTACCCATCAGGCGCAGCTCGAGAAATAAATTCCGTGCCGATATTGCCGCCAGCGCCAGGTTTGTTATCGACAATAATGGGCTGATTCAAAATCACACTCATCTTCTGTGCGATTTGTCTACTGCGGGAATCTGCACCGCCGCCAGCACCGTAGGGAACGATGAAATTAATTGGTTTAGTTGGGTAATTACTCTGCGCGAAAGACGTATTACACAAAACAGAGAGCAGGCCGATAAAAAAAATGAGGAGGTGTTTAATAAGTTGCATTTCTTTTACGCTATCCGCTAAGTGTTAATCATCTAAACAAAACCAAGAACGCCTAAGACCCCGCCAATTGCAATTAAATAGAGTGGGTGCCAGCGTGTGAATAATGTAAAGCCAATAGTAGCCAAGGTCAAGGCATAGGCTGCCGCACTATGGTTGATTTGTGTGGCGATTTGCCATGCTGAGGAAAGTACGAAGCCAATAGCTAGCGAGGCTGCCGCGTACTGAATGGATTTTCTTGTGATTGGATTTTTAATTCCCAAGATCAGTCTTTGTAAAAAAAAAATCAAGATGGAAGATGGCCAGGCAATAGCCAGAGTTGCTAGCAATGCTCCCACTACGCCATAGATATGCCAGCCAAGCAGAGTAACCGTCATAAAGTTTGGACCGGGTGCTGCTTGGGCAATAGCAAAGTAATCAGAAAAGGTTTGGAGATCAATCCAATGTTCTTGATAGACGGCTAAGTTCAATAACTCTGGCAGTAAAGCATTAACACCACCAAAAGCAAGAAGCGAGAATGCGGATAGCTTTAGAAAGACGCTCAAAAGCATACTCATAAAACCAGTGCTTTCTTGCGGGCCAAGTAGAGAGATAAAGGCAAAATAGCTAGCACAACCCATCCCAGGCCAAGATGAAAGTAGGTTACAGCGCAGATGGTGATCGCAACTACGACTAGCATGAGTGGAAAGCGCAACTCATCGCGCAGCATCTTAAAGCCAGTTGATGCAATGAGACCTACACCCACAGCCGATATGCCTCGTAAGAGACCTTTTATAGTTTCAAGATAGCTGTAGTGTTGATAAAGCATTGCCAGTAGCAACACAACAGCAACTGGCCCTAGGGTAAGACCAAGAACTGCTGCTGCCGCACCTCTGGCCCCAGCAAATCGGGAGCCAATACAAACAGCAAGATTAACAATATTAGGTCCCGGAACAATTTGGCAAATTCCAAGGATGGCGCTAAATTCTTCTGATGTCAGAATTTTGTCTTGCTCCACTAGAGTGCGCCTTGCCCAAGGTAGAACGCCTCCAAAGCCTGATATGCCAATTTTGCTAAAGCTAATAAATAGCTGTGTTGGCGTTAGGTTATGTGCAGTCATAGTTAATTGGTATTAGAGCGATTAAGGCTTAAAAGGATGCGGTACAGCTTTATTTTCTAGCCAAGCCTCAAGTGTTTCCGTGATGCCTTTGGAGAAGGTTGCAAAAATAGGTTCAGCTATAAATCCAAGATGAGGTGTTACTAAAAGATTTGGAGTGTTGCGAAGTGCGTCTTTTTCTGGCAACGGCTCTATATCAAAGACATCCACTGCTGCTTGACCAGGCCTACCTGCGGCCAAGGCTTTTTGCAGATCAGGCATATTAATTAGCGCTGCACGTGAGGTGTTGATCAAAATAGAGTCAGGACGCATGAGTGCGAGTTGATCTGCGCTGATTAAACCTTTTGTGCCAGGACCGGCAACTAAGTGCATGGATACTACCTTAGAGGTTTTCAATAGCTCATCAAGACCGACTGCTTTTGCATTCTCCGTGGCAGCGCGCTCTGGTGTCATGCGAGGACTCCAGGCGACTACTTCCATGCCAAAGGCAGCGCCTACGCGGGCAACTCGGCTACCAATTGCACCAAGTCCCATGATACCCAGACGTTCACCGGAGAGCATGGGCAGAAGTGACATAGCGTCACGCCAACCACCAGAGGCAATAAGTTTATTTTCTTCAATGAGACGTTTAGAGGCGCCCAAAATTAAAGCCCAAGTGAGTTCTGCAGTAGTTTCTTTTGAAGGACCGCCTGGTGTGCAAGCCATAGGGATATTTCTAGAAACTAAGGCAGATGCTTCAAGGGTGCCATTGCGTTCACCAGTAAACATCAAGAACTTCAACTTTGGTAAGCGTGCAATCATTGCTTCATTAAAAGGAGAGCGGTCTCTCACAATTGCAATTGCATCTGCCTCTTTTACAGCTTCATATAGCGCCTCATCACGCAGAGGCTCATGGTGAATAGTAAGGTTTGCTTGTTGATCTAACTTATCCCAATTGGAGAAGCGACGTAGCGCACGCTCATAGTCGCCAAGAACGACGATATTCGGTAATGAGGCCATAGATATCTTTCCGTAAATTAGTCTGGAGTACAAAGATTGAGGATTTGTTTGAGATCAGGTGCTTGACCCAACTTCCAAAGTGCAGCAATCAGTTGACGAGTTTTTTCTTTGCCGATCACTGGCTCAGCCAAACTTGTAAACTTCTGTTCTAAGTTAGCGTCACTCATCGGGTTTTCTACTGAACCAATCGCATTCTTTACAAAGATATGAACTTCTTTACCACTTTTCAGGAATGCTTTGACGTCAACTGAGGCTTCACTAATAGAGGTATCTGTAGTAGCGTTTACCTTAGCGCGCAAGGCCACAACATCGGGACGGTTCACAATGTCATCAGCATATTCACCTTCGCCTGCTTGACCAAAAATTAAGCCAACAGCACAGCCGTGATACACACTGAACTTGCCTTCTAGACCATCTTTAGGTGTTTTCTTGCCAGTGAGCTCCAATACGAGTGGGTGTGCGCGCAATTCAATACGTTCAACATCTTCTGCCTTGACTCCTTGGGCGCGCAGCTGAGCGCAAGCATCGATCGCTGGATGAATCACGATGCCACAAGCAAATGGCTTGTAAGTGTTTAAAGAAATCTCAAATGATTTACCAAGCGCGCGATCAATTTCCGACCAATCACACTTCGTGGAAACTGTTTGCATGTAACCACGACCAGCCTCAAGTGCTTTAGGGCTTGCGGTAAAGCCATGTTTTGCCAGTAAAGCTGATAACTGCCCTGCGCGTGCTGCGCCACCTGGATGAAACGGCTTAGTCATCGTGCCAAATTGCTCACGCATGCCCACGGGTTGAGATGCTGCGATGCCAAGGGCCATGGTAGTTTTTTGTAGATCAAGGCCCATTAAGCGGGAGCATGCGGCAGCAGAGCCGAGCATGCCAGTAGAGCCAGTGATATGCCAGCCACGATGGTAGTGGTCTGGATACATTGCATTACCAACACGACAAGCAACATCAATGCCGAGAACGAGCGAGTCAATGATCTGGCGACCGTTGGCGTTGATGTGCTCACCCAAAGCTAGGATGGCTGAAGCTACTGGGCCTGCTGGGTGAATTACTGTCTTTAAATGGGTGTCATCAAAGTCAAAGGTATGGGAACTAATGCCGTTAATCAGTGCTGCGCCGCCCATATCGACCTTATCTTTACGGCCGAGGATACTAGCTTGAGGTGCTGGCTGGAATTCATGAATGGCAGCTAAAGAAGATTCAACACTCTCGTGATTTGCGGCGCCAATAGCGCAGCCAAGCCAGTTTAAGAATGTGCGATGTGCTTCATGATCAACTTCGGGAGTCCAGCCTTGGCTTGGATGGGCATTTACAAACTCCGCCAAAATTTTCGTAACTGGTGGAGCATTTAGATCTGCAGCAGCGGCAATAGCGTGTGACATGTTTAAGTTCCTATTAATTTAATAAATGTAAATTCAGTATTTTTTGAATGCATTATTCAATTTCAATATTGCGATCTTTGGCAACCTTTGCCCAGCGCGTAATATCTTCTTTGATGTAGTTTGTAAATTGCGGCGGAGTCATTGGCATGAGTGTCATTGCTTCGCTTGTCATTTTTTCTGAGAAATCTGGTAAAGCAAGAACTTTATTTAATTCAGCGTTGAGCTTAGTGACAATGGCAGGAGGCAAATTTGCAGGGCCCACTAAGCCATACCATTGCTGACCATCAAATCCGTTGTAACCCAATTCTTTAAAAGTCGGAATATTTGGAGCTGCTGGACTACGCTTTGACCCAGTTACCGCAAGGCCACGAACGCGGTTCGTACTGATATAGGGCAGCGCTGCAAATAAGGTTGGAAACATTGCTTGGGTTTGTCCTGCCAATAGATCCGTGTATGCAGGTCCAACACCGCGGTATGGTACATGTACCATAAAGATTCCGGCTGCTAATTTCAGTTGCTCCATACCGAGGTGAGTCAAAGTGCCAGGCCCCGCTGATCCATAACTTAATTTCGCAGGATTCTTTTTGGCGTAATCAACAAACTCTTTAAAATTTTTGATGGGTAACTCTGGGTTGATGATGAGTACATTTGGTGTTGCACCAATCATGCCGATGGGCGTAAAGTCTTTGATTGCATCGTAAGGTAGTTTGCGAACAGCAGGGTTTGTGCCATGCGTTCCGACATACGCAATCATCAGCGTATATCCGTCGGCGGGAGCTTTTGCTGTTGCTTGTGAGGCAATAGAACCACCCCCACCACCCATATTTTCCACGATGACTGTTTGGCCAATTGAGCGAGATAGTTTTTCTGCAACTGCGCGCGCAATATTGTCCAGCCCGCCACCTGCAGCAACAGGCGCTATTAACTTGATGGGTTTAACTGGATAGGCTGGTGTTGCATTCTGCGCCTGAACATTGCTGTGAATCGCAATTCCCAGAAATGCGAAGAACAGGGCGGATAAAAAAATCGGCTTTTGCCGATTGATTGTCTTAGACATGTATCGAGTCCGATGAGTTGTTATTGATTAATATCCGCTTTTGATCGCGGTCTGTCATTCTACTATTTTTGCTCTTAAACTGGATTAAGCTGAACTGGCTTTCAGCTTTTTCCGAATAGAGCGTTCAAGTGGTATGGAATCTAAGTTTGGCTCGAGAGCTTCGCGCTCATCAAAGACAAAACAGCTGCCTTGGTAATGAGCAGAACCGACCTCTTCAAAGTACTTCAAAATGCCGCCTTCTAATTGGTAACTGTGTTGCATACCAATCTCTCGCATGTATAGACCTGACTTTTCACAGCGAATTCCACCGGTACAAAAGCTCACCAAGGTTTTATCTGCTAACTCATCCTTGTGGGCAGAAATGGCTTGCGGAAATTCTGTAAACTTTTCGATATTAAAATGCAAAGCGTTTTCAAAGGTGCCGTAGTCAACTTCAAAGGCGTTACGTGTGTCCACCATCACTACCGGGCGACCTAAATCATCTGTGCCACGATCTAACCACTCTTGCAATTTTTTAGGGCTAATAAAATTAGCTCTACCTTCCTCGGGGCGAATCGCTGGATGATTCATACGAATAATTTCATTTTTCAACTTGATCAACATTTTTTTGAAAGGTTGATCTTCCGACCAACTTTCTTTTGCTGTAAGTGGTTTGAAACGGGGGTCTATGCGAAGCCAGTCCAGGAAGCCGCGTAACTCCTCTGGCTTGCCAGCCAGAAACATATTGATGCCCTCGCCAGTTAATAAAATAGTGCCCTTGAGTTGGCGCGCATTGCATTCATCTAGTATTTTGACGCGAAGCTCTGGCAAGCCATCAAGGCTGACAAATAAATAGGCGGCAATATTTAGAATCGACTTCATTTTTCTCTCACTGGGCTACGTCGTTATTATCGAGCAAATAGCTCAGGGGAGTGTTAATCTTAAGTTCTTATATTTAGGAGACAAGTCCATGCGGGATATAGTAAAAATGGCTAAAAGAGCCTTTAAAAACAGCATATTAGCTATTTTGATCGCCCTAGGAGTCAGTGGGTTTGCCTTGGCACAAAGTGCAGGTATTGGTTCATGGCCCACCCAAAAGCCAATTCGTTTAATTGCCGTATTCCCGCCAGGCGGATCGGTTGACCAGGTTGCTCGTGTATTGGCGCCTGCTTTGCAGTCAGAGTTAAAGCAAAACGTGATCGTAGAGAATGTCGGTGGCGCCTCTGGTGTGATTGGCACTTCCGCAATGACGCGCTCAGATCCTGATGGCTATACCTTCGCGGTGGTGTTTGATACCCATGGCGTAAATCCAAGCCTCAAAGACAAACTTCCCTATGACACGATTAAAGACATTGCCCCGGTCATTTTGGTGGGTACATCGCCAATGGTTTTAGTGGCTAGTAAAAAATCTGGCATCACTAGTTTTAAGCAATTAGTAGATATGTCTAAAACTGGCAAGCAATTTAGCTACGGTTCTATTGGTATTGGTAGTCTCGGACACTTAGCAATGGCCCGTTTGGCGAAACAAGCAGGCTTTGATTGGAACCACATCCCTTATCGTGGTGGTGGTCCGTTAATGCAAGATGTCTTGGGTGGTCAAGTTGAATTAGCGGTCGGCTCAGAGTTTTTGGTAAAGCCTCACATTGATAGCGGCGGCGTGATTCCATTAGTCATTACCACTGCGAAGAGGTCAGCAGCATTGCCAAATGTGCCAACGATTTCAGAGAGCGGTTTCCCGGGCTTTAGTGCGCCAGCTTGGTGGGCAGTTTTGGCTCCGGGTAAAACGCCTCCAGCTGTCGTGGATGCGATGAATAAGGCTTTGAATAAAGCCTTGAAATCAACAGCGGTTGCCGAGAAGTTCAAGGCTCAAGGTATTGAGATTGTTGGCGGATCCCCTGAGACCTTGCGCGACTTTATCGGCAAGCAAATTGCCGTATGGGGCAAATTCGTTATTGAAAATAACATTAAAGAAACTGCTCAGTAATCAATATTAGTAATGAGTATTTATAAGAGATATTTATGTCAGAACGTTTAATTCCGTATCAACCGATGGATTTGGCCGAACCTGCAGACTTGGTAGCTGCTATTCGTAAAAGACGTGGTGGTCAGTTCATTAATTTGGATCGTATGCTTTTGCACAGCGTCCCAATTGCAGAGGGCTGGAATCATTTCATTGGCGAGATTCGTAATAATTTGTCTTTGGACCCTAAGCTGCGTGAGTTAGCAATGTGTGGTGTAGCTGTTCTGAACGGCGCTGAGTACGAGTTCTTTCATCATGCGCCGCCGTTTAAAAAAGCGGGTGGTACAGAAGAGCAAGTCCAAGGCTTACGTCTAATCGGTCAACCGAATTTCCCCAAACATTTGTACTCTCCTGTGGAGAACGATGCTGCTGAGCTTACTTTTCAGATGACGCGCAACATTACAGTCGATCCTGATTTGATGAACCGTTTACAAAAGGCTTTGGGAAGTACCGATACAGTTGAGTTGGTAACAGTAATTGCCGCTTACAACATGGTGTCTCGCTTCTTGATTGCTTTGGATGTGAATCCTGAAGATCATCCTCCGGCCTAATTGATAAGACATCTCCCGATATGATTCGCAATATTCAAACTATCATTCCGGGTTTAGCCACCTCTGATGGAGCAGGTGTGAAGTTGCGCCGCAGTCTTGGTGGGCACAATCAAGTGAGACTAGATCCTTTTTTGATGCTCGATGAGTTTTCTTCTAATGATCCTAATGATTATGTAGCAGGCTTTCCAGCTCACCCACATCGGGGTTTTGAGACGGTGACTTATATGCTTGAGGGCCATATGCTGCATGAAGATCACTTAGGCAATCAAGGACATCTGAAAACTGGGGGTGTGCAATGGATGACTGCAGGGCGCGGCATCATTCATTCAGAGATGCCTCAACAGGTCAGTGGCGCTATGCGCGGCTTTCAACTCTGGATTAACTTGCCCGCTGTAGAAAAGATGAAGGCGGCTGGTTATAAAGACATCCAGGTTGAGGATATCCCAAAGATTGCATTAAGTAATTACGGTTCAGTAAAAGTGATCGCTGGTACTTATAGCCAAGATAGCAATGAAGTTCATGGTCCGATTCAGGGGATCACTACCGCACCCTTATTTTTGGATGTTCACTTGTCGCCCAGTGCAGAGTTCGAGCACCGAATTCCTGAGGAGCTTAATGCTTTTGTCTATGTGTACGAGGGCGATCTTGAGCTAGGTGAGCCTATGAGAGCGGTACCAAAGCAGGCTGCCATTGTTCTTGGTGACGGTGATCGTTTAAAAGTCAAAGCAGGTGCTGCGGGTACGCAATTTATTGTCCTTGCAGCAATGCCACTGCATGAACCCATTGTTCAATATGGCCCCTTTGTCATGAACACTCGCGCTGAGATTGAGCAAGCAATTAATGATTATCAAAATAATCGTTTTGTAACTGCCTTGTGATCGCCCTGCGATTCAATAAGTGAGCCAAGTTACAACAATTCAATGGTTAGAGAATGGACAAGAGCGCTCTGCTAACTGGCGTTCTGAAAATGGGATTGCGCCGCATAAAAAGATCCAGATTGCTGATGACACAATGACCGCTGACATTGCCTATCGCCTGGCTTGCGAGGGTACGGCATTACTTTACAAAGGTGACTTTCAAAACGCACGTCAACTATTGCAAGCTCTGGTACGTAGGGTGGATAAGCCTTCTAAAAAATCCACCAGAGCCGATAGAGTTGCTAAGGACAAAACGAAGAGCCCCTTAGATCTATTTAATCTACATCGCCTGGCACGGTCACAACGTGCACGTATCCTGGGGATGATTTTGATAGAGGTCAATGCGGATCACAGTATTTACCTGAGAAGGGCGCCCAATGTCGCTCAAGCCTGTCTAGAGGCCTATGGCGAGCAAGTGGCGCCATACATTATTTCTTTGCGCGAACTACTGGGTGTCATTAGCGCTCATGAATGGCGCAAGACGGGAGTACAGGTTCTCATTAGGGGTGATGAAGAGGTCCGGATTCATCCGCACTACGGCGTTTTTTCTCCGGTGCGCAGTGAATATATTCAATTGGTATTAAATACTCCGCTGCCTGAGGTGATTCAACAAAATTCCACAGCCTTTGATATCGGTACAGGCACTGGTGTCTTAGCTGTTATCTTAGCTTTGCGGGATATTCAGAAGATTGTTGCGACTGATCTCAATGATCGAGCGATCGATTGTTCGAAAGAAAATATTGATTCCTTAGGTTTAGATTCTCAAATTGAAATACAGAAAGCCAATCTTTTCCCTGCCGGAAAGGCTGCGCTCATTGTTTGCAATCCACCATGGCTTCCTGCTAGACCAAGCTCCTTGCTAGAGCATGCGGTATACGACCCAGAGAGCCAGATGCTAAAAGGCTTTCTAGAAAAGCTCAAAGATCATCTTTTGCCTCATGGTGAAGGCTGGCTCATTTTGTCCGATTTAGCCGAGCACTTAGGATTAAGAACGAGAGAAGAACTTTTGAATTGGATTAAGCAAGCAGGATTAAAAGTCATCGCACGCTTGGATACTAAGCCCACGCATCCAAAGGTGTTTGACAAGACAGATGCACTGCATGCAGCGCGATCAAATGAAATTACCTCACTTTGGCGCTTGGCTCTAAAGCATTAGCACACAAAATAGCCCTACAAGTCACGTCCTTATTGGGCTCATGGTTGTTTATCTACAGTAGCATCCTTAAAATTATCGAGAACGATTGATAACTTACTACAGGCTTTAGCGGTGAGTGATGTTGATTCTTTCTCATTTATTTCTTAAGGAAGTCATTTGTCTCGCAGTTTTTTTCCTAGAAATTTTTTTCTTATTTCAGGTGTAGCAATTACTCACCTACTGATTTTGATTGGGCTTTTATCAGCACCTATTGGTGGCGAAAAGTCCTCTATGCAGAACTCTCTTATGGTGAGCTTGGTGGGTACGGAAGAAAACTCACCATCGCCAAAAAAACCTATTGCTGTAACCCAAAAAAGCCTATTCTCAAATTTAGGAAACCAAAGCGTGACACAGGTGGAGGAGGGTTCTTCACTCGCAGGTGTTGAAGGCAATCGACCTGCATCAGGTAGGGCTAGAGAGGCTGTACACAGCCCAAAACCGCATTATCCTCTGGCAAGCAGGAGATTGGGGGAGCAAGGTTTGGTAGTGGTGAAGCTTTGTGTGAATGAACAGGGCATTGTAGGTGAGTTGGGAGTCTCTAAAAGCTCAGGCTTCCAGAATTTAGATCAATCTGCCCTTAAAGCTTTATCACAGTGGAAATTTACTCCAATCCCTTCTCACTCTGCCACCTTCTTCGCACAGTGCTTTCAATCACCAGTGCAATTTACGCTAGAGGGTTAATAATTGAGTAAGAAAAATGCTGCGAATTTAGAGCCAAGCTACATTCGACCTCATCATCCATTGCCAAAGACTATTACTAGCGAAGCTCTATTGGGAAGTCTGAAGCAAATTTTTATTCTGCACGATGGGCACTCATACCATTTACGCATTACTAAATTGGGAAAACTAATTTTGACAAAGTAAATATGAATTAGCTTACTAGCCAGCAAGAGCATTTTCATATGCATATAGCCAGCGATTTTTTGTTTTTATCACTGGAGAAAGTATATGAAGTATCAAGAATTTTTTTGCTCTCGAAATAAGCTTGCTTGGATCTCATCGGTAGCACTGTTGTACGGAGGTGCATTTTCAAGCTGGGTTAAGGCCCAAGAAATTGAATTACCTAGAATTGATATTGTTGGTCGTGAAGAAAATGCGCTCAGCAAAATTCCGGGCACAGTTGATGTCATTAATCAGAAAAAGATGGAGGAGCTGCAACCTCAGTCGCTGCAGGATGTTTTAAAAACAATTCCGGGTGTTAATGTACGAGGAGATGAAGGGGGCCTAGGATCTATTCCAAATATTGGGATACGCGGCTTAAATCCTAGTCGTAGCTCAAAAGTACTGCTCCTAGAAGACGGCGCCCCAATCCAGCCAAGCCTATTTATTTCCAACGCTTCTTATTACAGCCCTCCGGTTGAACGCATTGGCGGAATAGAAGTATTGAAAGGGGCTTCTGGTCTTCAATACGGCCCCTCCAATATTGGCGGGGTAGTGAATTACCTTAGCAAAACGCCCTCTCAGGGTTTTAAGCTCACTGGTAAGCTTGGCAATTATGGCTATCACCTAGCTGAGATAGAGGCAGGAGGTAAATCTACTTCAAATGGAGCGATTGGGGGAATCAATCTGATTCAATCTGAATCTAATGGGTATCAAAGTAATGGCTTCAAGATGTATGACATCCTGATGAAAGGTGGTATTGAGATTGCTCAGCATCAGTGGTTAAGCCTGAAATACACTCACTACGACAATAATATCAATACTTCTTACGTTGGTTTGCGCCCCGCTCAATATGACAATCGAATAAATGATAATCCAGCCCCGAACGATCGCTTTATCACTCAAAGAAATGCCGTAGATCTAAATCACTCCATAGAAATTAGTCCCGACACCAAAATGAATACTTTGATGTATTGGAGCAAGTTAGATCGCGATTATTGGCGGCAAAGTATTTCGAAGCGAACCCAAGAATCCACGATCTTTAAGGCCTGCAATACTGGTTCTGATTGTTTGATCGGCAGGAATCGCGAGTTTCAGATGCTGGGTGTAGATTCTCGAATTAATCACGCATATAAGGCTTTTGGGATCTCGAATGAGGCAGAGTTTGGTATTCGTTTACATACTGAATCCCAAAGCAATCAAATGGTTAGCTCCAAAACATTGGCGTATTCTGGTCGAGTCTCTTCTCATGAGGAAAATAAAGCAAATTCCCTTGCGATGTATGCTCAGAATCGTTTCTTGCTCACAAAAGATTTTGCCCTGATACCTGGGGTACGGGTTGAAAGCTACAACCAAACACGTTCAAATGTGATAACTGGCAAAGAAGGCAGCGCTAAAAATGTCGAAACTGTTCCTCAAATAGGTGCAACTTGGCAATTCATACCTCAGGCTCAGGCTTATGGAAGTATCTACAAGGGGTTTGCGCCAGCGCAATTGGCAACTGCAATTGATGAAAAAGGGGTTGATCAGCAGCTAGCACCAGAGCGCTCAAACAATATCGAGCTTGGTTTGCGGGGTAAATCAGGTGCATTTTCCTACGACTCTGCAGTTTTTAGTATGAACTTTAGTAATCAAATTGTGAATCAAAGTTTAGCCGCAGGTATCTCCAAAGCAAATGGTGGGAAAAGCTTGCATCAGGGGGCTGAATTAGCCTTGGCTTACGAGATTGGAAGCGGTTGGGGTATTAGCGGTAATGCAACTTATATTCCAATCGCGAAATTTGTGGGTAGCAATTCTTTAGGTCGGGATGGCAATCGCATTCCCTACACTCCTAAATTCACATCGAATTTGGGCGTTAGTTATGAAAAGAATGGCTTCAATACATTAGTGAGTCTTAATTACCTTTCGACTCAATATGCAGATTCAGCAAATACAGTGACACAAAATGCGATTGGTACTTTAGGTGAAGTGCCTGCATTTGCGACAGTCAATTGGAGTGCGAACTATGCCATCAATAAAGACTGGAAAGTATTCGGAGTTATTAATAATCTCTTTGATAAGCGATATATCTCTAGTCGGAGTCCTGATGGAATCTTTGCTGGTGCACCACTCAATTTTCAAGCGGGCATGAGTTATCAATTTAATTAATAAGAATGATAGACATTTCAGTAAAGAAAAACGCCACCCTGGTGGGTGGCGTTGGACTGTTACAGACTTCAAAATGGTGGGTCGGCGGAGATCGAACTAAACCCTATTTTCTAGATCAAAATCATATGGTTACGTGCCACCAAAAAGGTACGAATTTCAAAGAGTGCCCCCAAAAATACCCCCAAATTTAATGCCTCTAGTCAGCGGACTGATGCCGTAATATTAAGCCATGAATGATCTTGAATTTGTGGGGAAAATAAAGGGAATGAAAACTCTCAAGCAGATGATTGAGAGTAGAGAAGTCATGCCTGCTTCGCAGTTAGCAAAGAACAAGGCCGCTACAGGGGCCCAAGAGAAGGCCCTCGAGGAGGCCATTAGATCAGAGGAATCGCACCGTAAAACCAAGATCTCCACGGGCAAGGTGGAGGGGCGTGAACATTGGACTCGAGAGCCTTTTATTGGGGATTAATTCCCCTCATTACTATCTAAGGTACGCATGAATATCTTCATTGATACGAATATTTTGCTGGATTTATATCACTTATCCGGACCCGACCTAGATGAGTTAAAAAAATAATAAAACTTCATCAGACAGCCCAAATAAAAATTTATTTGCCCAGACAAGTTAAGGATGAGTTTTATCGCAATCGCGAGAGGGTTGTAAAAGAGTCTATTGAATTATTTGAAAAAAGTAAGGCATTTTCATCTTTGCCGAATATGGCAAAAACACATGATCAGATTCCTAAGCTGAGAAGTCTTCAGGAAACCTTCAATCAGCTTGTAAAGGATATTAAAGCAGATGTTACTTTGCAGGCAGTTGAGAATAGGTTGAAAGCCGACGAGCTTATTGAGGTCCTATTCGATCAATTTAAAGATGAAGTTTTAGATCAGGAAATTTTTATAAAAGCCAGGGTCCGACAGCAAATTGGAAATCCGCCCGGAAAAAAAGATAGTCTGGGCGATGCAATAAATTGGGAGTGGTTGATAGTTTCTGTGCCCGATTTAGAGGACTTAAATATTGTTAGTGGGGATGGTGACTTTGAGTCAGTGCTTACCTCAGGGGTCGTAAAGGATTTCCTTCGCAGAGAGTGGAGGGCTATCAAACGATCAGAAATAAGATTGTTCAAGGGGTTGCCCGAGCTGCTTAAAGAGTTCTTTCCGGATATAAAACTTTCAGATGAAATTGATAAGAAAGATGCAATTATGAAGCTGGAGTCTTCATACAACTTCTCCGCTACTCATGCTGCCATTGCAAAACTAAGTAAATATGATGAATTTAATGAAAATGAGCAAGTTAGACTTGTAAATGCTTTTATTGAGAATCAGCAAATTAATTGGATTTTAGGTGATGAAGATGTATTTGAGTTTGCGAAGAAATTACTAGGTCAAATAAAGAACGTCGCAATACAAATTGATGCTGTTCCTCTTGAGACTATGATTGCTGAAGTTGTAAAGGCGCGTAACGAAGATGCCATTTAGGTGTAACTTTTTTACTACCATCCTTTAATGCTGGGCGCTTGATTAACTTGCAGTGGCGTTCCAATTGTTGTATTTGGTGGGGTGGTAATCGGCGCTTGGATATTTCCTTGATATTGACCCTGAGGCCCGTAGAAATTTGTTTGGTTACCTTGCACTTGGGCGGAACCTTGAAATGCTCCAGTGGCGCTATATGAATTAGAGACACCGTTAGGTGAGGTTTGTATATAACCCTTGTACTCTCCATTTGGTCCGTATACGGCCTGACCATGGGCAATGCCCGATATTAGCAATATGGCTAAGCAAAATTGATATTTCATGAGCATTCCCCCGTGTACGGTGATAAGTGTATGCCCATAAAGGCTCAGATAGTGAGCTTCGCAAGTAAACTCCGAAAATGCCAGTAAATCACTGATTTCCTTATATTATTAAGGGATATATATAACTTTTGGCATTATTGAATGAGCAAGAAATCCCTTAGTGAACGAGATATTTGTACGAAATTCATTACGCCAGCCATTCTTGGCGCAGGCTGGGATTTGCACACTCAAATTCGCGAGGAATTAAGTTTTACTAAAGGTCGCATCATTGTTCGCGGCAAGTTACATACCCGCGGACAGCAAAAGCGCGCAGATTACGTTCTGTATTACAAATCTAATATTCCCATCGCCGTAATCGAGGCCAAAGAAAACAACCTGAGTGTTGGCGCAGGAATGCAGCAAGCACTTGATTATGCTGAAACGCTGGATGTTCCTTTTGTCTTTAGCTCAAATGGTGATGCATTCTTGATGCATGACCGAACTGGCCTAGCGGATAAGGTAGAGCAAGAGCTTTCATTGGACTCATTCCCGTCACCAGAAGATCTATGGGCGCGTTATTGCAAATGGAAGGGTGTTGATACCCCTGAGGCAAAAAATACCGTAGAGATGCCTTATTACGATGATGGCACTGGGCGCGCTCCAAGGTATTACCAAGTCAATGCAGTGAACAGAACAATTGAAGCTGTGGCCAATGGCGCTAACCGTATTTTGCTGGTAATGGCTACTGGCACTGGCAAGACTTACACAGCCTTTCAGATCATCTGGCGCTTATGGAAGTCAGGTACCAAGAAACGTATTCTATTTTTAGCAGACCGCAATATTCTTGTAGATCAAACTAAGAATAACGACTTCAAGCCATTTGGCGCTGCGATGACCAAGATAAGCAAGCGGCAGATAGATAAAAGTTATGAAATCTATCTATCTCTTTATCAGGCAGTGACAGGCACAGACGAAGAGCAAAATATTTATAAGCAATTCTCACCAGATTTCTTTGACTTGATAGTCATTGATGAATGTCATCGTGGCAGCGCTGCAGAAGATTCAGCTTGGCGCGAGATATTGGCTTACTTTTCTTCCGCCACTCACATTGGTTTAACAGCCACGCCAAAAGAAACCAAGGAAATATCAAGCATTACTTACTTTGGCGATCCTGTTTACAGTTACTCACTAAAGCAGGGGATTGAGGACGGTTTCCTTGCCCCATATAAAGTCATCCGTATTGATATCGATAGAGACCTCCAAGGCTGGCGACCCAGCGCTGGGCAAGTGGATAAGCGTGGTCAATTGATTGAGGATCGCATCTACAACCAGAATGACATGGATCGTACTCTTGTCTTGGAAAAGCGTACAGAGCTGGTCGCAAAGAAGATCACCGAGTTCTTAACGGCTACCGATCCATTTGCAAAGACTATCGTGTTTTGCGATGACATTGATCACGCAGAGCGTATGCGGCAAGCCTTGGTTAATTTAAATCCAGAGCGAGTCAAAGAAAATCGCAAGTACGTCATGCGTATTACCGGTGATGAGCAAGAAGGCAAAGCTGAACTTGATAACTTCATTAACCCAGAAGAGCGTTACCCGGTAATTGCTACAACCTCAAAGTTAATGACTACCGGTGTAGATGCTCAGACATGCAAATTAGTGGTGCTTGATCAACATATTAAGTCCATGACTGAATTCAAGCAGATGATTGGGCGCGGCACTCGAATTAACGAAGATTACGGCAAGTACTGGTTCACCATCATGGACTTTAAAAAGGCTACAGAGCTTTTTGCTGACGAAGCATTTGATGGGCCACCAATTGTTGTGTACAACCCAGGACCAAATGATCCGCCTACGCCACCTGAAGAGCCTGGCGAAGAGGGTGGTAGTGGAGGCGGTTTACCGGGTAGTGAAGGTGGAGATACTGGCGGGGAAGGTTTTCCACCTGGGCCAGAAGGTAAACGCGCTAAATACTATATTGGCGATGTAGAAGTGCAAGTGATTGCTGAGCGTGTTCAATACTATGGTCCAGAGGGTAAGTTAATTACCGAGTCATTAAAAGACTACACACGCAAAGCAGTTCGCAAAGACTATTCAACCCTGGATGAGTTCCTGAAGAGATGGACATCTGCTGACCGTAAAGCGGCGATTATTAAAGAGCTTGAAGAGCATGGAGTCCTCCTTGAGGCACTAGCTCTGGAGGTAAGCAAAGACTGCGATGCATTTGATCTAATTTGTCACGTAGCTTTTGATCAACCTGCGCTAACCCGTAGAGAGCGTGCTGAGCAGGTGAAAAAACGTAACTATTTCACTAAGTATGGCGAACAAGCCCGCAAGGTTCTCGAGGCTTTGCTTGAAAAGTATGCGGATACCGGCATCGAGAATATCGACGATATTAAGATTCTGACCCTGGACCCATTTAGTAAAATGGGCACAGCAAGTGAGCTTGTATCAGCCTTTGGCGGTAAGTCAGGCTATATAGCTGCTTTGCATGAGCTAGAAAACCAGCTCTACGCCTAAAATTCATAGCAATACCAACAGATAGGCTTTACCACTTATGAGCATTAGTTCAACTATTAAATCAATCCAAGATATCATGCGCAAAGACGTAGGTGTCGATGGTGATGCCCAGCGTTTAAGTCAATTAGTGTGGCTGCTCTTCCTGAAGATTTTTGATGATCATGAGAGCGAGTGGGAATTGCTTCAGGAAAAATACAAGTCTCCACTGCCAGAAAAATACCGCTGGAGAAATTGGGCTGCAAATCCTGAAGGGATGACTGGCGATGAGCTAAAGCAATTCTTAGATAATGATTTGTTTCCAGCCCTTCAAAATCTAGAAGCTAAAGGCGGGGATCAGCGCGCTTACGTAATTCGCTCAGTATTTGAGGATGCTTATAACTATATGAAATCTGGTCAGTTGATTCGTCAGGTGATTAATAAGATTCAAGAAGGCGTAGATTTCAACAAAGCCCAAGAGCGTCATCTCTTTGGAGACATGTATGAGCAACTCCTCAGGGATTTGCAAGCAGCAGGTAATGCAGGCGAGTTCTACACCCCAAGAGCCGTAACTGAATTCATGGTGCAAATGGTTAACCCACGCCTTGGTGAGAAGGTGATGGATCCAGCTTGTGGCACAGGCGGATTCTTATCATGCTCAATTGAACATATCAGAAAACAAGATGTCAAAACATTAGAAGACGAAGCACAACTTCAAGGCAGCATCTTCGGCATTGAGAAAAAACCAATGCCGCACTTACTCTGCACAACTAACATGATTCTTCATGGTATTGATGTACCAAGCAACATTCGCCACGACAACACCTTGGCAAGACCGCTAATCAGTTGGGGCCCATCAGAGCGAGTAGATGTGGTTGTAACCAATCCACCTTTTGGTGGCATGGAGGAGGATGGAATTGAAACCAACTTTCCAGCTGCATTTAGAACTAGAGAAACTGCAGATCTCTTTTTAGTCTTGATTATGCAAATGCTCAAACCAGGTGGGCGCGCGGCGGTAGTGCTGCCCGATGGTTTCTTATTTGGAGAGGGCATCAAGACTCGTATCAAAGAAAAGCTTTTAGAAGAATGCAATTTACACACTTATCGTACGTTTACCAAAAGGCGTATTTGCACCATACACAACAATCAATACAAACCTTCTTTTCTTTACTAAAGGCACCCCGACAAAAGATATTTGGTTTTATGAGCACCCCTATCCTGAAGGGGTAAAGAGCTACAACAAAACCAAGCCAATGAAAATTGAAGAATTTGAAGCCGAAAAGCAATGGTGGGGCAATGAAGACGATGGATTTAAAGGGCGCAAAGAAGGTGAATATTCTTGGAGGGTAACCCTTGAAGATCTTAAGGCTAGAAATTACAACCTTGATATTAAAAATCCTCACGTTGGCAATCGCCAGGTTTATGACCCCGATCATCTATTGGCCCAGTTTGTATCACTCCAGAGCGATATAGCCAGCATAAGAAATAGGCTGAAAATGACCCTTGCAGAGGCATTAGAGCGCGGGAGAAGTTGATGGACCCAGTACAGCAACTATTAGTTAATCATATTGATGTTTGGCTTTCAGCTAATGTTGAGAAGCAGTCTACCCGAGGGCGCTCAAAGACTGATAGTTCAATGATTTACGGAATTAATAAACTCCGATCATTAATTCTCGAATTAGCAATTCGAGGGAAATTAACTAGCCAAAATTTATCGGATGGAAGTGCGAGCAGTCTTATTCAGGCAATTCAGTCCGAAAAAATAGGTAACAAAGCATCTGAAAAGAGATTAAAGGGCCCAACGGCAATCAAAAAAATACCGTTTGATATTCCTCATTCTTGGGAATGGATTGGGCTTAGCGAGTATTGTGATTTATCTATGGGGCAGAGCCCTCCATCAGAAGCTTATAACCAATCTGAAGTTGGAGTCCCCTTCTTTCAGGGTAAGGCTGATTTTGGTGATATCTATCCAATAGTAAGGAGTTGGTGCACCGAGCCATCAAAGATTGCTAAGGAAGGCGATATATTATTATCTGTTCGCGCACCAGTAGGCCCAACAAATATCGCTCAATATACCTGTTGTATTGGGCGCGGCCTCGCTAGTCTTAGTCCATTGGCAGGAGCATCTACAAAGTATCTTCTGTACACCATGAGAGCCATGTCACCCTCACTTGAGGCTCTTGCAACAGGAACAACATTTTCAGCTGTATCAAAAAAAGATTTGGAATTTTTTCCTATACCAATCCCGCCATTGACCGAGCAAGAACGTATTGTTTCTAAGGTAGAAGATTTAATGGCGCTATGTGATGAGCTGAATAGTCAGTCTATCGCTTCCATGAACGCTCACAAAGTCTTAACTGAAGAATTCTTGAAGCTTTTACTATCTTCTAAAAATGCTCTTGAATTTAAGATTAATTGGAGCTTAATCTCTAACTCTTTTGAGATTTTATTTTCATCGGCAGATAGTATCGAGGCGCTAAAGCTGGTCATACTTGAGTTGGCAATTATTGGAAAATTAGTTCCTCAGGATTTTGGGGAAGAGAGTGCAGAAAATCTATTTGCAAGAATCTCGAAAATTAAGGAAAGTTTAATTTCAGCAGCAAAGATAAAGAGAGTAAATCCGACCAACTCATCTGAAGTGATAAAGAGAGTCTTTTACGAATTGCCAACCAACTGGATTCTAAGAACTCTACAGGATATTTATGATGTCAGAGATGGTACGCATGATACCCCTAAGTATATTGTGAGCGGATACCCTCTAGTCACGAGTAAAAATCTATATTCGGGAAAACTTGATTTTTCGGATATTAAATTTATTTCAAAAGAGGATCACCTAAAGATAAAAAAACGTTCAGAAGTTAACTTTGGAGATGTTTTATTTGCGATGATTGGAACAATTGGAAACCCAGTAATCGTTGACAGTGAAGAAGAATTTAGTATAAAAAATATTGCCTTATTTAAGCCTTATGCAAACGAATGTGCCGAAATGAAATACCTCTTAATTTTTCTAAAGCACATTACCGCTCAGGTTAAGGATAACGCAGCTGGAGCTGTTCAGTCTTTCGTTTCTTTGGGCATGCTTAGGAATTATCCTTTCCCGCTGCCGCCTCTCGCTGAGCAAAAGAGGATTGTAGAGAAGGTAGACGAGCTCTTTTTAATGTGCGATCAACTTAAATCTCTTATAGGAAATGCTAGCGAATTACAGCGAAAAATCGCTGATGTTCTAGTTGATCAAGCATTAGCCTAACCCCTGAGAATCCTCAGGGGTTATCCAAACCTAAGAATTGCCTGTCCTTTCACGCAAGTAAGCTTGGACCTGCTCAATCGTCCAAAAAGATGATCTTCCTATCTTAGTCGGTTTCGGAAACTCACCTTTTTGAACCATCAGCCAGAACTTAGACTTTGAAACTGGCATCACCTTTAGTATTTGCGGAATTCTCATTAGGGTTATTGGCGGCGTTTGTGGATTCATATTATTCATGATTACCTCTATGGCGGGCGCGCTTCATATTTTTGCGATACACCTGCAAAGCCATTTTTGCAGAACTCATTTTTGTGTATCCATAAGAGCGATACAAGCTGTATAACCGAATTGCCACCATTAAATTCATCTCCTGTTGTGTGTTGTTGTAGGCGAATCTGCGTGCTACTGAGTTGCAATGTAGTCAATGAAATTTAGGTGGTCAATCAAAAGTCAATACCCACTTTATAAACATAAATTAATTTTTGACTACAAAAAAATATTTATTCATAGAAGTAACAAAAGCCAATTAAATAAAGCACTACAGCCCGGTCAGTAAATTCTGATAGAGCTAAGAGACCAGTGGACACGCGTAGATCAATTAAGACTTCGACTCAAGAAATAAATTCCAACGAATTTTCCAAAAAAGGATTACAGACTTTTGTTATATAAATAAATTAAAAATAAATTCAGAAAAAACGCGTTTGACGATACGCTTTCCGATTGTTAGATTCATCTCTTGCATAAATTATTTCTTGCAAGAAAAGAACAACGTGGAGACGGTATTAAATGAATTATTACGAGCATCACATAGGAGATTACGCAGAAGCTACTGCACATCTGACCTTTATCGAAGACGCTACTTATAGCCGTTTAATTAGAAAGTATTACGCCACAGAAAAACCATTGCCGATTGATGTGAAGCTAGTGCAACGATTGATCAATGCAAGGTCAAAAGAAGAAAAAAATTCAGTTGTCTCAGTCTTAAATGAATTTTTTACTCTCACTGATGATGGTTGGAGACAAGAGCGCTGTGATCATGAAATAGCTCGCTTTAAAGATAAGCAAATCAAAGCCAGGCGCAGTGCTGAAGGCCGTTGGCAAGTATTTCAGTCAGATGATTTGCGCCAAGAAAATGACCCTCAAACTGCATGCGTTCGCATTGCGACCGCATTGCGAACGCAATGCTCACCAGACACCAGACACCAAACACCAGTCACCAATCTCCATACACCAGACAAACAAAACAATGGGGGTGAAATCGAAAAAGTTTTACAAGGCGATGGTGAAAGGAAAAAACAAATTCAAACTCTTTTTGAAAAGGAGGGTTTGAATATTGGAGTAGACGATGAACGTATTGCCCTGTTGATTCAACAAGACCTAACCGTTGAAGAGGTTGAGGAGGCCATTGCCCAGGCAAAGGAAATGCGAAGGAGGGTATCAAGTTCTACCCCGATCAACACTGGATTTGTTTTGTCCATTCTGAAAGGGATGCGGAGGAAAGCACAAGCCCTAGATTCTTCTGAAGAGACCTGGTGGAGATCGAATGAGGGAATTGACCTTAAAGGACGAGAACTCGGAATGCGTGCTCAAGGCTCGGAGAGTTATGACTCTTTCAAAACCAGAATCTTTGCTGAGCTGCGTAAGAGAAAAGAGATCCCAGCTACAACGGAGGCTTCCCATGCAAACTAACCCAGGTATAACTGGAATCATTGATCGACCCGATATGGAAGATTTCCCAATCGGATCAATCGTTAAAACCCCAAGTGGCCGAATAGGCACAGTTGTAAAGCATCGTGGGGCCCAAAGTCGTCATGACCTATTCCAGAGAATCATCATTGAGTTTGATGAACCTTTTGGTGATTCAGTGGCATTGCAACCTCATCTTTTGAAGATGATCAGAAGACCAGAAGCATCATCATGATTGAAAACAATCAAAAGAAATCAAAGCCAAAAGCAAAGCCGGCAAATAAAGGAGGAGCTAGGCCAGGAGCAGGGCGTAAAGAGGGTAGCCTCACCAAGAGGACTCGTGAAATCGCAGAGGTAGCCGCCGCGCAGGGCATCACACCTTTAGAAGTCATGATGAGAACCATGATGGAGCTCTACAAGGAGGCAGAAAATTACAACAAGCATGATGATCATGCTCATGAAGGTGTTGATCATGATCATGACATCATGATCACCGAGAATCGAATTAAACTCCTGAACATGGCTGCCACTATCGCAAGACATGCTGCCCCCTATGTTCATCCCCGCTTATCTGCCATTGAGCACACCGGTAAGGATGGCGCACCACTACAAAGTGGAGTCTTAGTGGTGCCAGGAGCGATGAGTATGGATGATTGGGAGCAAGCAGCCCAGCCAAAACACTAGTCCATGAAAACTATCTGGGCGCCTTTGCCTGGTAGCCAAACCCTGTTTCTGACATGTCCCGTTTACGAGGTATTGTTAGAAGGTACCAGGGGGGGTGGCAAGACCGATACCCTGCTTATGAGCTATGCCCAACACGTGGGTAGAGGCTTTGGAGATCATTGGCGCGGCACCTTATTTCGTTTAACTTATCCGCAGCTAGCAGATGTAGTGGCCAAGAGCAAACGCTGGTTCTATCAAATCTTCCCCGGAGCCAAGTTCAATGAATCAGATTACGTATGGAAATGGCCCACTGGAGAGATGTTGTACTTTCGCTATGGCGCAAATGAGGATGACTACTGGAATTACCACGGCCATGAATACCCCTGGCTAGGATTTGAGGAGCTCACCAACTGGCGGAATCTTTCTTTCTACGAAGCAATGCATTCCACCTGCAGGTCATCTCATCCAGGAATGCCAAGGATGGTGCGAGCTACTTGCAATCCATTTGGGGTGGGACATGCCTCTGTAAAGGAAAGATTTCAGATTGGGGTAATACCAGCGGGACAAATCATCAGGCAAGAAGGCGCACTACCTAGGGTCAGAATTCATTCGACGATTTATGAGAACACCCATCTCCTAAAAAACGACCCCAACTACCTGATGAGCTTAGAGTCACTAAGCGATCCAAACAGGCGCAGAGCCTGGTTAGAAGGCGATTGGGATATCCACGTGGGAAGTTTCTTGGAAGGCGTGTGGCAACCCTCTAAACACGTTGTAGAACCCTTTGCTATTCCGCCGACATGGAAAGTATGGCGCTCAATGGACTGGGGCTATGCCAGACCTTATGCCGTCTATTGGTTTGCCTTATCCAACGACGGAGTCTATTACCTCTGGCGAGAACTCTATGGATACGGAGATAAAGAAAATACCGGTACCAGGGAAGATGCAACGGTAGTAGCCGAGAAGATCAAGAAGATAGAAGTTCACGACCAACGTCTTGGATATGAATACCGCATGAACCTAGCTGATCCATCCATCTTTTCAAAGATAGGAGCAGAGCGATCCATAGGTCAAATCTTCAGGGATAAGGGCGTGAAATGGACTGAAGCCTATAACGCCCCCAGAAGCAGAGTGAATGGTGCTCAAGAAATCATTCGGCTGTTAGCTGAAGACAGACTCAAGATCTTCTCCACCTGTAAGCATTGGTTAAGAACTATCCCCCAACTTCCACCAGACTCATTAAACCCAGAAGATGTGGATACGGATGCCGAGGACCATGCTTGGGATGCTACAAGATACGGGGTGATGAGGGTTAGGAGGGCTGATGAGATTTAATGTTTAAATTTGGTACATGCTAGTATATTTGACGCTGAATCAAATTGAAATGTGGAGAGTTTGCAATGCGTGACAAGATCAATGTCCTCTACTATCCCGATATGGTGGCTGATCAAACTACCTTAAAAAAGCTATTCTTTTCTTTGATGAAATTCATTTTATGGATAGACCATCCTTTACGTTCGACGGGGGGATGGGAACTATAGGAATGAAATCACCATTACGAGAGTTTGAGCAATTATTTAGACGTGATAATGTTCCTATCCATATCCATGAACCTCTGAATGGAAGATTAAACGGCGATCTATTAGAGAAAATTTCTGCTGACATTAACGATTTAAGGTTTCTTTCCATTTTTCAAGAGGGGCTACGAACATCTGAGACGTTCCGCCTCCAGCACATACAGCCAGGTAACTATGCTGACATAGATACACAGGAGGTCCGCACAGAGAAGCAAATTATTGATTTATTGTTGTCTTCTGATATTTCCGCTGTCACTAATTCGCATGGAAATGCTATGACCCTTTTGACAGATGAAAAGATAAGACCCTTTGGGTCGACTCCCCTCTCAGTACTTAAGACCTTTATATTTCAAGCGGCTGTTTGCTCGGCAAAAATGAATAATGCGCTTTCCCTTGGGGTTGCTGAGGGATTTACCCCGCTAGCAGATGCCGCACCCTATGGCAGATTACTTGGATCAAAGTATGTGCGTGCTATTGGCGTGTTAGGAGAAGTTGGGAATAAAGTCCCATTAACGGATTTGAGCTTTGCTATTTTTGATGAGCTTGTATCGGGTGAAATTCTTGATAAGATGACATTCGAAGATGTGATTCGCTATCGGAGTGAGTCAGGAAAGGCGCGAGATGAGTTCCTCGAATACCTGGCCATTCTTCAACAGAAAATAGGATTAATTGAGGTCGGAGAAGAATACCCGGTGGCGATAGATAATTTAATTAAATCTGAAATTCTTCCTGCGGCAACTGTTTTTAAAAATAAGTTACAAACTATTGCCGAGGCCTTCTATGGGTCGCTGGTAAAAGGGGCTGTTAGTGCTGGAGGTATAGCTTGTGGCGTTCAAGTATTTGGAGATATTTCGCTAGGGAAAATTATTGCCTTGGCAGGATTATCAACGGCCTATGTTGGAAATGCTGCTATTGATGCTTTGCTTGCTGAAAGATCCGTTACACGAGACTGCTCACTATCCTATGTACTTTCATTGGATTAGCGATTGATAAAAGGCTCCTTCCCCCTTCATTTATCCTAAATAAATCCTAAGTACACCGATCCTGAGGCTATAAATAGGATGTGCCCCAAGACCCTAAAGCCCTCCAACAAAAATGGACTGCCCGCATCACTCATGCGCGCGCTCACTGGTCAGCCTTTCATAAGCGCGTAAGGCATAACCGCAATACAGTAGCAGGATTTAACTGGAATGCAGATCCAACCAGCAAAGACTTCTACAGCCTTAGAGCAAATCTAATACACGGTACTATTTCTGCCGTTCTGCCAAATGTGTACGCAAGAAACCCAGAGATCTCTACAGCACCATTAAATTCGGGTGCTGACCTCAAGCTTTTTTGTAGAACACTAGAAGCAGTAACTAATAGAGCTCTAGAACATGCGCAATTAAAGAATCGAGCCAAGTCAACGGTAAGAGCAGCATTGACTTGTAGTTACGGAATTCTCAAAGTGATGTATCAAAGAGACCCAAGCAAGGATGCTTACATTAAAGGGCGGATTAATGATGCGCAAGAGAATCTACTGCTTATCAAAGAGTTAGAGCAAGATCTCGATGACGGTAGTCAAAGTCATCATCATGATGCCAAGAGGGCAGAGTTAGACCAACTCATCGGATCCTTATATGAGCGCTCAGAGGTTAATGCTGCTGAAGGTCTAGTCATTGATAGAGTCCTTACCGAGAATCTGCTCATCGATCCCTCAATCTGTGAATTCTGGGATTACACCGATGCGGACTGGATCTGCCAAGTTATACCGATGAAGCGCTCGCAGGCTGAGGCTATCTACAAGAAGAATCTAGCCAATGTCAAGATCTACCAACCAGGCCAAGGCGAACCCTCGCATAAGAAAGCTAGGCGTTTAGCCTCCATGCATATGGATGCAAGCAAAAGTCCAGTAAGTGATGATCAGCAGATCGCAGTCTTGGAAATCTGGGATAGGGCTACCCAGCGCGTTTACACCATGGTGGAGGGCGCGTCTGAATGGCTACGTGAACCTTATTCGCCTCCAAGAGCTGGTGAGCGCTGGTACCCATTCTTCCTATTGCCTTATCAGGTAGTAGATGGTCAGTTTGTTGGGCCAAGCCTAGTTGATCTGACTGAACGACTGCAAGATGAACACAACGAAGCGCGAGATAGATTTAATCAGCATCGAGACCTTTGCATTCCGGGGTGGGTGGCCTCAGCCGATATTAATGAGAAAACAATCAAGAAGCATGCTGATTCACGATTTGGTGAGATCACGATTGTCGATACCGAAGGCAAGCCCCTGAACCAAGTGATTATTCCCAGAGGGCATCCCAAGATAGATCCTATTGTTTATGACACCAGTGCAGTACGTTATGACTGGGAACAAGTTACTGGGCTGCAAGATGCTGCGCGCTCAACAGTCGTTAGGCCTAAGACAGCTACTGAAGCCAATATCTTACAAAGAGCGTTATCGGGACGTGTATTTGAATTCAAAGACCAGATAGAAGATTGGCTACAAGAAATAGCGCAATACAGTGCTCAGGTTTTATTGCAGGAGTTAACTAGCGAACAGGTAGAGCGCTACATGGGTGCGCCAGTTACCAGAACAGCCATGGTCAATGGCAGGCTCACTATCACTAAAGAGAAAACCTACGACTGGCCAAAACTTACCAAAGATCGAATCTTTGACATGGTAGACCTCAGAATTAGAGCGGGTACTACCGGCGCACCTGACGGTATAGAAGAAAAAGAAGGTTGGCTCAAAGTCCTGCCAATGATTACGAATCTATCAATTCAAATTCAAAACCTACAAGCTAGGGGAATGGATTACGAACATATCCGTAATCTCCTACGAGAAACGGTCTTGCGATATGACGATCGTATCGATTCAAATCTATTTATACCGAATGTAGAAAAGCAAGCGGAGGGTTATGTCGACCCCAACTTTGGCGTCAATCTATTTTCTGAGAGGCGACAAAGAATCAATAGCGAGACAAGTAACAACAGTAATTCATTAAAAGAGGAGATCAGCAATGACGCAGGTGGCAAATGAAGTAACGAGTTTTAAATCAGAGGTTCTCAGCAATGGTGGATCCATTCAAAGAGCTCAAAATAGGGAAGAGTTAAAAGAACGCGAGCGCTTGAGAAAAGAGGCTGAAGACAAACATGCGGCTGAAGTACACGCCAGGCGAATAAAGGCAAGAGAAGAGCGTGATCTGAAGTTAGCCGAAAGAGCGGTAGCTCAGAAGGCATCCGATGAAGAAAAGGCAAAAAAAGCTCAAGAGCAAGCAGTTGCCAAATTGGCTAAAGAGCAGGAAGCTGAAAGGCAAAAGGCACAAAAGGCAAAGGTGCAAAAAGCGGAGCCTAAAAGTCAGGCTACCAGTTTGCTTGATGACCTTAGTAAAGCATCCAAGCCCACCGCATCTCTTGCTCAAATATCTGAGGATATTGAAGAGGGAGAAGGGTTAGAGGATTCAGAGGTTGAGCCAATCTTTGCTCCAGTCAAGGGAGAGGTACAGGTACCTACCATGATGACCGCTCCTGAAGACGAACTAGAGCCTCAAGCTTATGACCTGGGAGAGTTATTGCCCGCACCAGCTGCAATTACTGTAGATGTACTCCCACAGCCAGCCATTCAGACTGAAAGCGCAGAAGAATTGATCAATAGGGTATTGAACCCTGGACCTGCGGATTCGAGCCCTGAGAGTAATAACAAGCCTAATGAAGAAGCCTCTGGCGATATCAAGTCAAAGCGTGGGTGCGAACGAATCCAAAAGATCATCAACGAGAAACGTGATCTAGAAAAGCAGGTTGAGGATTTGCAAGTTACTGTGGTGAGCTTACAAGATGCTCTTCGTAAATATGAAATAGAGAGTCAATTTGTTGATAACGCAATGGCAGCGTCTACTAAGCAGAAGAAACCTGCTGAGCTAGTATCAGAGGCCAAGCACCAGATCATCAAATACTTAAACTCTCGCGAAGATGAGGTTGATCATTCGGCTAAGGCTCAATGCTTTTACAAGTACCTGACCGATCCTTTTTATATGCAGGTGTTTGTGCAAACCAATAAACCAGAGCAATGGCAATCTACGATTGAATCCATCTACGACTCAATAGGGACGCCAGAGCCTAGCTTCGCCAACGTAAAGATCACGCCACTGAAGACGCTTCAGCCTATTCGGGCACGCACCTCAACATTAGGGGCGCCACTCGCTAGCTCTGAAAACCCTATGGATCGAATTGCTCAGCACTTAGGCAATATGGGAATCTAAATCGGATAGAAATGGCTCAAGAAATTTATTGAGCCATTTCCCCTGCTAGAAATTTAGTCAAAGGTTTGATGTCGCCATCCACACTCGCTTTTTCAAGTGCATTCATATAGCGCTTTCTCTCGCTTACCCGAACGACCGTCCATGGGTAGCCGCCTGATGCCAATAAAGCATTCATCAAGAATCGTCCAATACGGCCATTACCATCAAAGTAAGGATGTATGAATACAAATATATGATGACCCAATACCGCTCTGACTGATGCTTCTGGTTCATTGGCCAGAAGATCAAACAAAGTTTCCATGCTATCAAGGAGAGCCTCTCTTGGTAGGGGTGTGTGTAAAGAGCTACGAATAAAAACTGGGCCAGTACGGTAGCCAGCTAACTGATGACGTTGCAAAATACCTGCCAGTACCGCAGGATTAAACATCGCAGCATACCAATCATGATGGCTTTTTCTGACAACATCACCAGAATTGGCTTTAGCCAAAATTAACTTAATGCTCTCTTTTACTTCGTTAAAGGCCAAAAAGTAGCCGCGAGCCGCTAAAGTATCTTTACTCTTTTTATCCTCTTCACTAATTTCTGGATTCCAGCCCTCCTTGGCAATACGCTCAATCAATTCATCAGTAACCTGATAGCCTTCAATGGAGAGTGAGTTGTAGGCATCTGCTACATAACGTTCCTGAATTTGCTTCAGATAAGCTGTTGGACTTTTTGGCATGCCTGGCGCCTTGGGGAAATTCTTGATGACGTCTTCACGCCATTTCGCCCACATGGAGCGAATACGTAGAACGTATGGAGACTTTTCTCGGGACTGGCTGATAGTCGGTTCGGGTAGCTCAAATGGGTTCTTGGGCTGTAGAGCATGGCCAGCCTTACCTAGTGCCTTAATGATGCGTTCTGCATCATCTTTCCTGTTGGCGAAAGTGAGCGCTCCCGCCAAACGAGCCGCGGACGTTGGGAGGCAATTACCCATCAATAGAGTTGCCAGTAACTCCGCTGGATCGCGCACCATTGCTAATGCAATTTCCGCTTCCATTGGATGAGTGATAAAAAACTGTGGACCCACCATACAGAGTGCCTCGGCTATAGGCAAGACTTGCAACCCTCGAATTTCTGTACGAGTTTTAGGGACGCGCTTTTCGTCCTGATAGATCACCAGCGATGTATCAAAAGGAAGCTTAACAATGCTGGTGCCACCATCCTTGGAGATGATGGTAATTTGTTTGGGTACTGTAGTGCTGCCAGTATGTAGCAGAAGTGAGGCTTCGGCATTTAAGCAATAGCGCTTACCAAAGCGCTTGGCAAGATATCCAGACATAAAAGCCCAATAATTGGCATACCAAGCGGTAGAGTCACCATCGTGATCGCTGGGGTTTGAGCAGATGTACCAACCCTTCATAACGGATCGTATAAATCCAGTCTCTAAAAGCATGGTGCGCTGGGTGTCAATCAGATCTTTTGATTCGATTACCCCATGATGCTTATCTTGGAGCTTTTTTAATGCTTTTAAAGCCTCAGAAAGTTTCTTGGAATCAGTACTTTTTTTGGTAGACTTAGTTGCCATATATTGTCTTAACTTATTGATTTAAATATATTTAATACAGAAAATTACTTTGTTATTCAATATAAATTTACTTTGTTATTCAAGGAAAATTTACTTTGTTATTGTCCCATATATGATGGCAAAAGTATGTAGTCCAATAGTGGGCCTATGCGGACTAATGGCATTTATTCCGTCAAGGGCACCCCAAAGGGGTGGCTTGCGAACCCTTGACGGCCACAGGCAAAGAAACGCTCTTTTATGCCCAAGGTGGCGCAATGACACATTGGGCATAAAAACCCATAGCGACAGCAACAAAAACCCCACAAATATCCCAAACGCATATCTCCCACCCCAATAATTGATCTTAGTGCTTCACGCCAACGCGTTAAAGCTAGAGTCGCGCCTAGTAGCGTAGCAATGGATGGGCTCACGCTCCATCACCAGGTATTGAAGCCACCAATTTCTTAAATAACTATTGATGGGGTGGCATATGCCAATTTCAAATACAGACTTGCAAGAGTTAGCTAAGGTTTCCTTAGATGAGTACTTGCGCAATCTACCGGTCGATCAAATCGCTGTAGAGAGACCTTTCCTTAAAAAACTCATGGAAGGGCGTAAAAGCCTATTAGGTGCAAAGCAGAACGTCGTAGAGAACATTCGAAAAGAACACGGCAGTAACTTTAGCTGGGCCTTTGGCGAAGAGACGGTCAAGTTCAATAAACGCAATACCACTGAGCAAGCCTCATTCCCATGGCGAAGAGCAGTAGATGGCCTCTATATAGACTATGACCGCTTATTCAGTAACGGCATCAAAGTACGAGAAGGCGGGGCGAGAGGCTTTCAGTTGGAATACAACGAGCGCGTGCAATTGATTAATCTGCTGGATGAGCAGTTAGAGGTCCTGCGAGAGGGCTTTCTTAATAAGCTGGACCTAGAGTTACACCGCGACGGCTCCCACGGCGCCGATGCGGTAGTTGGCTTGGATAGCTTAGTCAGTCTTGCGCCAGATGCTGGCACGGTAGGTGGTATTGATCGAGCCAAAGCAAGCTACTGGCGTAACTATGCCGTCAAAGACATTGCCTCAACATCGCCAGGTAACTTAGTAGGCGAGATGGAGACTGCATGGCGCCAATGTATTAAGCATGGCGGTAGTCCTGATTTCATCATCGCAGGTGGTAAGTTCATTGATACCTATCGCAAGCAAGTGACAGTGACTCATATCGCCGGGTCTGGTGAAACCAAGTACATCGATGCCGGCGTAGGCGCTGGAGTAAATACAGGCTTAGCCTTCAAAGGCGTAGAGATCATCTGGGATCCGCAGTTTGATGAACTCGATGCCATGGCTAATAGAACAGTGGAGTGGAGTAAGCGCTGCTATTTCCTTAACACACGCTTTATGAAGCTACGTGATGATGACTTAGACATCGTTGCCCCCATTCGTCCGCACGACACGCTCGCTATGTACGCCATGGTGAACCTGCGCTGCGCCTTATCTATCTCACGTGCTAATGCCCATGCGGTATTGGCGATTCAATAAGGAGGAGCAAATGAACAATAGTGCGAACCATAAAGACCTCATTCATAGTGACTTCCAAATTAAAGAGGTGGAAGCGGTAGTGCGCAGAGATGCCTTTACAACCATTCATGTGCATGTACCGCCGTATGAGACGAACATCCTTCGAAACCTGTTTGGGCGCGAGAACGTCACGGTGTTCGAGCGCCCATCAAAGACCACCATTACTCCAGAGCAAGAGTACGACCGACTATGTGCCAAATATGGCCATGATGTCGTAGCTAAAGTCTTTGGCGAAGATGATGGAGATCGCCTAATGGAGATCGTAGAAGGCTTAATGAAAGAAGGTCAGCTTCCAGTACAAGAAAAGGTATTAGCAGGAACTCTTGGGCAAGAGGCATCGGAAACCAAGGGAGCTAAGAAACGCTAGCAGAAGGGAAGACCACCGCTAGCAGCAGGTGTTTGGGTGCGGCTGCGGGTGTTGAAGTAACCATGGTGTGTGGGCGCGCGTAACTGCGCCCCACTGCCAACACCAATTAAAAGCCTAGGCGGTAGTGGGGCGGTGGACTTCCATATTCCAAGCATCAAGAAAAGAACTAATTACATGCTTCCAATCATTACCTCTCTAGTGCAAACCTTGGCCGTCAATGGTCTTGGTCTACTTGCGGGCGCGGTCCAAGCCAAAGGCAAGGAATTCATTGAGAGCAAGATTGGGGCGCGTATCCCAGATAACCCCAGTCATGAAGATCTGATTAAGCTCAAGCAACTAGAGATCGAGCAAGAGCAACTTCTATTGCAATACACCCTCAAACAGAAAGAACTTGAAATAGAAGAATCCAAACTTCTAGCTGAGATGCATCGAGCTTCACAAGATAATGCCACTAATCGCTGGCAATCAGATATGGGTAGTGACTCCAGGTTATCGAAGAACATCAGACCGGGAACGCTGGTTTACATACTCACAGCTTATCTGCTATTTGCACTTCTATCGGCTATGGGTATAGATATCAATGAAGCTTATGTAAAGCTTCTCGGGGAGTGGGGGCAGTTAGTGATGCTGGCTTACTTTGGCGGTAGATCAGTTGAGAAAATCTTTGAGATGCGTATGCATGGAATAAATAAAAAAGAAGAGCAATGAGCGGTCTAGTGATGCAGCAAGCAGCTTTCCTAATGGACGTTAGCCGCCTCATTCAGTTTGCGACGGCAGAAGGGTGGGTAATCACCGGAGGTGAGCTTTGGCGTTCACCAGAGCAGCAAGAGATCTATTTCAAAAGCGGTAGATCTAAAACCATGAATAGCAATCATTTGAGACGCTGCGCAATTGACCTAAACTTCTTTTGGAATGGAAAGCTAGTTTGGGATAAAGAGCTTATCCGTACCGTTGGTGAATATTGGGAAAGCCTAGACTCCAGAAATAGATGGGGTGGGAATTTCAAGGGATTTGTAGATGTGCCACATTTTGAGAGGAGGGTTTAGACTGTTGTTAATAAAGATTTACATCATTTAAATAAAACTTATTCTTTATAGGTAAAGCATGAAAATTGAGTTGACGCCCAATGAACAGCCACTTTTTAATGAGATTCATTCGACATGGGAAAAGCTTAAACAGGCATTCTCTAGTTTTAGATCTTCGGATGAAGAGATTAGAGGGTGGATAAATGAAGCCGGGCAGAAATCCCATCAACTTCATATGCTTTTAAAGGGCAGAGATCTTGAACCTAAGCATCATAAATATATGGTTGATAACAGAGGCTACCAACCAGATGACCCAAGCTTTTATCTGCATTTCCATCCAATAGAAGATTTATTGAAATTTATTCAGGATACAAGTGCAAATGACGACCCTATAGATGTAACCCTTGGTCATGAATTTTCTTTCAGGGTTTACTCAAATAGGTGGGGGCATGATGATTCATATCGAATAAAAAGAACGATTGATGGATGGGACATCTTTAACTTAAGTGGTGGCGCTTGTGATAAAGGCGGGCGCCCTCATTTGATGGAGAATTTGCGTCATGATTCTATTGAGTATCCTGCGCGACTAGAATCTCGCATGGAGTGGTTGTGGGACTCCGCAGCATTAAAGGGTTTAACTGTGCCTATGCTGCAAGATGCTTTGCAGCAGCTGGCCGATTGGATAAGTCAGATCGAGAAAGCGGCGCCCAATAGCGGTGTTTGGGAGGGTTATTGATCGTGGCTATATCTGATGACTTAAAAAAAATTAGTGGTGTTGTAACTTTTCTTGATGTCCTAGGCTGGAAAGGAATCTATGATCGTCACGATGATGCAATATTAGCTTTAAGCCGATTGGTTCAGGGTCTCATTAGGGAGGCCGAAAAGAAAAGGGGAATTATTACTCGAGAGACTGAAGTAAAAAGTATTTCAGATACGATCGTTATTTTTTCTTACTGTTTAGAGGGTGAGATTGAGCAAGCCGTAGAAATACATGGGCAGCTATGTCAGTGGGCGATACCACAGTCAATTAAGTCTGAAATCCCAGTTCGTGGAGCAACTGCTTATGGTGAATTCTCCATTCAAGATAATATTTTTGTTGGAAAGGCGATTGATGAGGCTGCTGCATGGCATGAGCAGGCCGATTGGATAGGCGTTCATTTAACTCCATCTGCAGAGTTTGTTTTCCAGGGTAGCTCTATAACAAGCGCATGGCACCCATACATCCCCCCTCTAAAGTCAAAGTCTAATTACCAATTACATACTGTTAATTGGAAAAATTCTTGGATAGGGGATGGAGTCGAGTCTATGGAGACTCTTAAAAATAGATTTAGAAAATTTGGTCCTATAGCCCCAGAAATTGCTGGAAAGTTCTTCAATACATTAGATTTTTATAAAAAAACTACCTAAATACGATGTGCGCTGTTATTAACCTTGACTCACTGGAGGGCTTGGTCAAGTCTTGGATAGCGGAGATCCCGAATATTAATTCCCATTGCCTGAGCATTAATTTTTTAGAGGAGTTGATTGAAATACCCGATATTGGGTATGCGCTTCAGAAGATAGATGACTATTGTTCGGCTAGAAAAGTTTTGGGGTTTCACTTCACGAGGGCAATTAAAAAATCTATCGAGAAAGAGGGTTTAATTCTTAGGAGGGGTGGTGAGATTCGCGAAAAATTTAGACAGGATTTTAATGTGGCATTTGACAGCAATGAATGGCAGCAAATAGAAGATGCTTGGTCTAGCTATTTCACAAAAAATCAACAAAAAAGCCGTGATCAAAGAATATTTTTTAATTTCACAAAAAACGCACTTTTAAATGGATCTGCTTTTAGACTTTTAAATCACTATGGTGGTGAGCAAGTATCAATGTGCTTCGATGATGAAACTCGCATAGCAAACGTTCTAGCTTCTCTTGGCGAGCCGATGATAATTAAGTGCGCTTTATCTCCTAAATTCTTAAGTACCCATATGTCTTACCCTTGGGCGAAGATAGCACTATCTTCATATCACTGTAGGCTTAACTCAAAGGCATCAAGAGTTGATCAGGATGGATTTCAGAGTATTGCAGTTCCACCCGAAGATATTTTGGGTATCGAAGTTCTTCCAGGAAATAGCATTGCTAGTTTTAAGTAAAATTACGCTACTTTTTTATTCAATTCAATAATCTCAGCCCCATTCTGAGCATGAGTTAGCTTCTCGCCCCACCACTTATATAGACCAACCCTCTGGGTAAATCGTTCACCACGATCATAGGCGCGTACAACTTCATTGCCATGTGCGTGATCTAGTGCCAACTCAACAACATCCCGTTCAAAACCGTTATCCCTAGCAAGGGTCGAGAAAGCGCTACGCCACCCGTGTGGCGCATGCTTGCCCGCCATATTGAGTGTTACTCGATAAGCTTTCTCTAGACTTTCACGGCTGATGTATTGATTGCCTGTGGGTGATGGAAATACATAACCTCGTCTACCAAAAAGTTTTCCCCATACCTTTAACTCTGCAGTGATTTGTGGACCCAAAGGGATGCGGTGATCACCAATACGTGTGTGATCTTTCATCTTGGCTCGAGGTATCATCCAGATTGGAATATCTGCATCAAGATCAAATTCTTTCCACTCAGCTTGGACAACGTTGCTAATACGCGTTGCACTAAACGCGAGAAGGCGATGAGCTGCTCTAACTGATGGTGAGAGACGTGCAGCATCTGCGGCGCGTAAGAGGGCGCCTAAAGAATTCCAATCAAGCAATGCTGGCATACGACCATTTGTTTTCTTCCGAGGAAGAATTTCTTTCACGGGTGCAGCAGAATTACCCTCACACAAACCTTTGGCCTGGGCGTAACGAAACACACCATTTAGATGCTGCAAAATTCTTGTGGCAGTCTCTAGAACATCTCGTTTGTTGATGGTCTCAATTGCCTTTGCAATAACGGATGGGGTGATGCTTTCAATAGGAAGCGCCCCAAGAGATTTATAAACATCTCGCTCAAAAGCCCTTTTGGATTTCGTGAAGTGGGTTGCACTCCATTCCTTCTCTTTCATGGAGAACCATTCTTCAGCTACAGCCTTAAAGGTGCTGTCACTTTGAGATGCGGCATTGGCTCTATTAAGGCGCCTAGAGATCACTGGATCCTGGCCTTTGGTGAGACATGCTTTGACCTCGTTTAGCTCTAGTCTTGCTTGAGCCAAGCTGTTTTGTGGATACCCACCTATGGAATAACTTTTTTCTTTGCCTTCGATGCGGTATTTGATGCGCCAAATAGCAGTTTGGGTCTGGGTGATAAGTAAATAAAGGCCTCGGCCATCTGCAAGCTTGCTACCAGGGGCTGAGCGGTTGACGAAGCTCTTAATCCCTTTATCCGTAAGCTTTCCAGAAATACCCCCAACCATGTTTTTGACCCTGTTCGATTTTGCTCCGATACCCCCAATAATACCCCCAGCGTATTTGGATGCAGCAAAATCCAGAAAGACCACAATGGGCGTACAGCCCTTTATATACAAAGAAAAACGCCACCCTGGTGGGTGGCGTTGGACTGTTACAGACTTCAAAATGGTGGAGTCGGCGGGAATCGAACCCGCGTCCGCAAATCCTCCACAACAAGTTCTACATACTTAGTCATATCATTT